>JGI990J12352_1000114_pt1 | contig 18246 bp, 18 predicted proteins | sample Intmic4MA4BA4MSA_FD_12352 | JGI IMG/M metagenome (IMG submission 12352) | reverse complement strand
CCTTTGGTTAACCAAAGGCACTATATGTGAAAATGGCCAAATAATCCCGACAAGATATAACATATTAGAAAATATATTGACAAATAGCCAAAGTTGCTGTATGCTAGTAATCCCAATGCTTTTCGGACTTTTGCACTTGGGAAATGAAGCTATTTAAAAAGCAAAAAACGCAAGCCGCACATGTGCACTTGCGTCCGTTTCACAGTTAGTGCCTTTGGTTAACCAAAGGCACTAACTGTGAGCAATTTAAAAACACCAAAAAACCCTGGAATGCCAATGCATTCCAGGGTTTTTGTAGTGTAGAAGTCCGGCAAAAAACGCCTCGGAAAACCGCAAGCATTACCAAGGGCATTCCAAATAAAGGACAGAGGAATTTTATCTATTGCGCTGAGCGTATTAAAAAATGGCGCAAAATGTGATACAATGTTTATGTAGGGTTTCTTCAAGGGATCGAGTCCTTTTCTATGTCTTGAAAAATGTAAAGGAGCATGAAAGTGAAAAAATATGATGTAATAATTGTTGGTGCGGGTCCTGCCGGAATTTTTGCCGCGTACGAGCTGTTTAAGAAAAACAAGGGATTGCGCGTGGCATTAATTGACAAAGGATTGGATATCTATACAAGAACATGCCCGATTTTGGAAAACAAAATAGAAAAATGCCCGGTTCGAGCAGATGGCACAGCAAGATGTTACCCGGCTTGTTCGATTACGAACGGCTTCGGCGGCGCAGGTGCCTACTCGGACGGGAAATTTAATATTACGCACGAGTTCGGCGGCTGGATGACCGATTATTTATCCAATTCCAAAGTGGAAGAATTGATAAAATATGTAGACGCAATCAATCTGGAGCATGGCGCCACACCCAAGATCACAGACCCAACGACCGATAAAGTCCGTGAAATTGAGAAACGCGGCTATGCGGCCGGACTGAAACTACTACGCGCAAAAGTCCGACACCTCGGGACAGAGCAAAACTTTGAAATTTTGAAAAGACTGTACGAAGCGATGGCGGGTCATATAGATTATCTGTTCAAAACTGAGGTAAAAAATGTGATCGTCCAACAGGATGAAGTGAGAGGGATCGTCCTCGATAATGGTGAAAAATTGGAGGCCAACCAAGTCTTCATTGCACCGGGGAGAGACGGTTCCGGCTGGCTGAAAGATATCATGAGCGCGATGAAAATACCGATGAAAAACCTTCAAGTGGACATTGGTGTGCGTGTAGAATGTTCTGATATTGTCATGCAGGAAATTAATGAACATCTTTATGAGGGGAAGTTCATTTACAGAACCAGCGTAGGGACGACTGTGCGGACTTTTTGCTCAAACCCCTCCGGCCATGTTGTTGTGGAAAACCATTCAGGGACGATGCTGGCCAACGGGCATGCGTATAAGAATCCGGAATTAGGGAGTATGAATACAAACTTTGCATTGCTTGTCTCGCACACATTTGAGGAGCCGTTTAATCAGCCGAATGAATTTGCAAATGAGGTATCAAAATTAGCGAACAAACTATCGAACGGCTCGATTATTGTGCAAAAGTATGGCGATATTTTGAGAGGACGCCGTACCAACGAGAAACGTTTGAAAGAAGGGTTCATCGAGCCGACGTTAAAAGAGGCGGTACCGGGAGATTTGGGCTTGGTGCTTCCGTATAATACGATGAAATCTTTGATCGAGATGACGGAAGCGTTGGACTATGTAACCCCCGGAATTGCAGCGGAACACACGTTATTTTATGGTGTAGAGGCAAAGTTCTACTCAGCGCGCCCGGAGGTGAACGAGAAGTTTGAGACGAAGATCAAAGGGTTATTTGTTGGCGGTGACGGAGCAGGAATGACCCGCGGCTTGGCGCAAGCGGGCGCAAGTGGTGTCTGGGTAGCGAGTGAAATTTTAAGTAGACATTGATGTTAGAGACCGCTACGGTACATCGAGTAAAATCAAAGGGGTCATAGCCATGAAAATCTACCCGAACCCCAACTGTAAGAAAGTCCGCGGCAGTCATGTGTTGGCGGTGTCCTGCGCCTATTGCGGCGTGTTTATTGCCCGTTATCAAAAAGTCGGCGAGAGTAACTTTGTAAAAATGTACAACGAGCGCATCATTGACGGTGTAATCGATTTTTCAGAGTACCACGGCGCAATAGTTTGTCCCGATTGCGGGGCGCGTATTGCGACACGATATATGACGAAGATAGATAAAAAAGAAGCGTACCGACTTGTGCCGTCAGCATTTCACAAGAAAAAGGTTTGAGTATACGGCAGAGAAATGATGCATAACGCTTTGTCCGCTATTATGATAGAGGCACCTGCCTTTGCGCGGGTGCTGAACACCCAAAGTGTACAAGAAAATCGGCGTGATGACATCCAATCATGGAGTCAAGCGCCTTTTTTGTTTTTTGCATAGAGGAGATCGGTGCATAGAAAAAGCTTGGTGCATAGGGTGCACCAAGCTCTTTGGTAATATAACGGTTCTTTGTCGTCCAAGAAAGTTTGTGATTTTTTAGCGCAAAAGTTCTAGTCGGTTGAGCATCGTAACCACTTGCTCGCGGGTGGCGGGAGCGCCGGGGCTTGTCCCGTCGGTGATGCCAAGGTTTACGGCAAGCTCCCAAGACTCTTTTGCCCAAGCGCTTATGGGATGCTGCTGTTGGGCGGTCAGATATGTATCCATCATCTGGTTGAATTGTTCTTGTGTCATTTCTTCCTCCTGTATGTCTGCATGATTCGTTGTTCCGCGAAACTGTAATTTTTGTACCTCTGCCAAAGGGAAAAACTGTCCCGGACAGGCGGTTGGTGCCAGATCGCGATGCCCCTTGACCCAGATGTCGCCGTAGACGCCGCGCAAATGCTGAATCAGCCGGATGAGCGCATTAAACTGGACAACTGACATTGTACGGTCAACACTATGGAACCGTCCTTCACAGCCGATCCCGATTGTGGTAGCGTTTATTCCCGCCGGCGGATTGGTGTGTGCGCCGACAAACTCCATCCCGCGGCCGAGGCTGATCGTACCGTCCATCGCGACATGGAAGTTGTAGCCGATGCCATTCCAGCCCCGCGACTGGTGAAACGCATGGGTGCGCTCCACGGTCCAGTGGGCGTCTAAGTGATGGAGAACGATTCCGACGGTGCTTGACCGTTGTGTCCGAGGGCGTTGGAACTGCAAATTTGGATTTCTGATTGTAAAACTCATTTTCCCTCCTCCTCTGTCTTGTGCTTCAAAACTGCAATTGCGTTTTTCAACTGCATCGGAACAGGTATACCCATAAGGCCGGCATTTTCGATAATGCTGATGGATTCGTTCACGATGAACCCGACTGCAACGGCATTGTGTACGAAAGTTGTGCCTAGAAGCTTGTCAAAGTATGCTGCCATGAGGCAGATCAGTAAGCTCACGCCTTTTTTGTACAATCCCTTCCGGCAGACCTTGCTTTCCAGGCCATTTTTTCCGTGTTTACTGCTTTTGAACACGGTGGCGAGGATGATGCCTGTGATAAAGTCGATCGCCATGAATACGGCCAAAATCAGGATCGCCGAATCAAATCTGCCAAAGAATGCAATCAAAACTCCACCAATCGCACCGAGGCTTGCACAAAGAATTTCCTTCATTCAAATCTCCCGCATCTCGTATTATTTTCTCGCAAGTAGGTAGGTATTTGCTCTAAGGCCGTGGCGGCAAGTGCATGGTGTAGTAGAGGAACCGCGAGTTCTGCGATCTCCACTCTCCGAAAGCGATACGAATTTGGACGCGCCAGGTTTGCTCACCGCTTAATAAAGTTACAGGGACACATCCGGTTGGGCCTACAACATATATATCTGTGAAGAAAGCACCCGGCTCCCAGCCGGGAAGTGCTTGCGGACGTATATTCGTATTTTGTGGGGTATCGTTCATCATAAAACCGAAGTTTACTGTCGCCCCTTTTATCATTCTGCCGCCGGTAATTGGAGAGATATCAGACATAGCGTTTAGGTTGCGTCGTGCATCTGTTAGGTTGTCGGCCCCTGTGCCGCCATTTTCCACGGGCACAGCGCCCTCAAAGTCTGTATGGAAGTCTATTTTCCCAAAGACGGGATCACTACCTGCTTCGTGAACACGTAGCACCGTATTCGCTACCGTTGAAGTGGGCATGTTTTCCTGTGGCAGTCGTCCGGCGACATCTGTCGGCAACTGCACTTGATCGAAAGATGGATCTGTGTTGGCTGCCCCCACACGCAAAATGCGATTTTCCGTTGCGGATGTAAAGAGCTCTTGACCTGTTACGGCACGATCATTAATTTTTTCGGTTGTGACCGCAAGGTCGGCGATTTTGGGTGTTGTGACCGCAAGGTCTGCAATCTTGGGTGTCGTGACAGCGAGATCTGCAATTTTAGGCGTGGTGACAGTTTGATCAGAGATATGATTTGTGTCCACTGCGTTGTCTGCGAGCATCTCCCCATTTATTTGTCGGAAGTCTGGGTCTGTGTTTGAATCACCTACAGCGAGCACTCGATTTGGCGCGGCGGAGCTGAATAACTCATTGCCGGTAACGGCACGATGTGCAATTTTCTCTGTGGTTACATTCCGATCTTGCATGTGTACGGTGTGCACCGCATCATCTGCGATCATTTGGTTGTTTACTTGCACAAATGAGGGATCGGACGCTGCATGTTCCGTTGCTAGGACGCGATTGGCAGTGCTTGATGTAAATAGTTCGTTACCTGTGACGGCGCGGCGGGCTATTTTTCCCGTTGTCACACTTTGATCTTGGAGGTGTGCTGTTCGCACTGCGTCATCGCTGATCATCTGGTCGTTAATTTGCATATAGTTTGGACTGGTGTTCGCAGAACCGACTGCTAAGACCTGATTTGGTGTTTCAGATGTCGGCATACGGTCTTGGATGAACCGACCTCTGGTCGTATGTGAGGTATCGTGGTCAACATAGAGGATGTGGCTGTGATTTGCATTTGCAAATTCACCGTTGTCTGTCCCTGTGACGGCGCTTCCCTCTGTATCTGCTACGGGAGCGGTTGTGGGCGCGCGCCTTGCTGAAACTTGTCGGAACGTTGTGCCGTCGTATAGAAATTCTACGACGGAATCGGGTGCCCAGTTTGCGTTGCGTGTGATCGGGAATGTGCCGATGCCCGCAAAGGTTAAGGCAGGACTTTCGGCCGTATTTCCATGTGTAAGATGTACAGCGATCTTCATCCCGCGCCCGAATGCACTGAGTCCTGGTGCGATGTTGGATACGGCCTTATTCGCAGTGCCGGCTGCTGTGCCGGAAGAGCCAACGTGGCTAATGTGTGCTGTGAACAGAGTGTCTAGTGCGTCTGCGATGTACTGTCGCGCATTGCGCCCGATGAGGGGGCTTTCGTTTCTGAGACGGTCGATGATGTTTTTAATGTCTACTGCCATGATGTTTTGCTCCTTTATTTGTTAATGTTTCGTTATCTGGTGCCGGGTGATGTAGAAAGATTGACCTGCTTGTCACCAAAAGTCAGACTGCTTTTGAGTGGGTCAATGACATTGATCTGTTTTTCGATTAAGCGGTATTCGTTATGGGGCGACTTTTTGTCGAATACGGTGTGGTCTACACCATATTTCGTGCCGAGTACGAAGTTGTCGTAGGCGCTGTCTAAGTGTGACAGATCCACGGCGCTAATGGCAACACTGTTTGTAACATGTTGGTGCTTTGCAACCCATTTATTGGCTTGCGCGAGCAAGTCGGAAGCGCTCTCTGCGTCATCCCAAATCACAACACCCTGCACGACTGTGTCAAGGCTATTGCCGACAGGTAGCCAGTTGCGGTTCCCGTTGATGCGTTCAATCGTCTGTCTGGTGCGTGGAAAAGTAGCTTGCGGATTTTTATGGTTGACGGTCAAATCCGCAAGGCGTATGAGCCAGCGCAGATTGACCTGCCGCATCCGCTCAGGGTCTTTCCAATATTCCGGGCTGCGGATTGCGCCAGTGTTACTAATGGAATCCACCGCGCGCAGGTATGCGCCCTCGTCATCAATGTCCGGCAGATGATCGTCTCCGGGCATGAGCATTGTACGAAATAGTGCAATCTCATTTTCCCTGAAATTCAGTAGAGATAGGTTGACTAAAAACCGACCGATCCAGGGTGACATGGTTCTGTCCGGGTTATTCATGTCAGCTTCAGCACGCCAGAAGTTCGGATTTTCTAAAAATCCAATTGCTTGCAGACGGGTGATTGCATCATTCGGATTCCCCCATAAGGGCAGGGCGTGGTCAATGACCGCATCGGCTAGTCGGATGAGCCAGCGAAGCGGGATTTGCTCCGCGCGATTCGGATGTTTCCAGTAATTCGGACTGTTAATCACGCCGGTATTGCTGAGGGAGTCCACCGCTTCGTTAAACAGCCCCATATCATCAATGTCAATGCTGTTTCGGATTGCATTGATGGCAACTTCGCCGCGCACACGGTAATTCAGTCTGGACAAGTTTACGATCAACTGCGCAGTCCAAGGGGACATTCTGTTTGTGTTTGCCTCGTTCACCTGCTCCCGCCAAAAGTTGGGACTATTGAAGAAACCGATCTCGTTCGTTAGCCAATCAATTGCCTCAAGCGGACAGTCAGAATCCACCCTGCGCGGCAGGTCTGTACAAATGGTGTGTGCCGCTAAGCGGACAAGCCAGCGCAAAGTCTCATGCTGTGCGTTGTCCTCGTGCTTCCAATAGTCTGCGCTGTTGATAACGCCGGACTCTGCCAGAAAGTCCACCGCTGCTCGGAATGCATAGCGGCAGTTGACATCAGGTACGGCGCGTTGCAATCGCCTTCGCTGAAACTCGATGTAATTCAGGCATAGATCGCACCCTAACCCACCACAGCAACCCGAACAGAGACAGTGGTTTTGGAAGTTCAGCCTGGACAAATTTACCAGCAACTGACCTGTCCAGCGGGACATCGTTTCACGCTCCGCCTCCTCTCGCCAGAAATTTGGACTATCTAGAAGACCAATGGTTGTGAGACGCTCGATGGCGCGTTCCGCACAGTCTATTTCCGGGCCTAAGGGAATGAGCTGAGTCATCTCACGGCTGGGATAGTAATCGGAGCGCAAACTCTCTAAGTTCTCAGCAAGCGCAATCGGCATCGAGGATTGGGGGCCCGCTTGCCTTGTATAGTGCAAGACGCGCCTGCCGTCAGCATCGTATTCCAACCACAGATGTCCGCCCTCGGCATCTACCACCTGCTCCCGCAGGTTTTGGAGGGTGCTGGCATAATTGACATAGAAAACTCTGATATTTTCCCTGTCGCAGTTGCAACGTTCGTTGAGCGGGCCTTCCACCGGAATGTACTCAGGTGCTCCGTCAATTCGGATAAAGTCAATCCGCTTCTGATCACCGTCAGCCGCTGTCAGCCGGTTGTGTGCTTGGAGTAAGCGTCTGAAATACTCGGGCAAATCAATGCGATGAATCTCCTCGGCGTGCTGCATACTATCCAGCAGATAGGCAAGCTCACTCTCTGCCACATACGCTTTGGCCACAAGGCCTGTTGTGGATATTTTCTCAGACGGGTCAATCACACGACCGCGAAATACAATATTGTCATTCCCATCCCGCACCTGAACACGTGTCGAATACGGACGGATTTCTGCGTCAAAGAGTGGATGATTTGGCAAAAGTGAGAAGCGGAAGTCATGGATTGCACCCAGCGCTTCGGTGATTACACCGCTATATAAATGTGCACGCTCTGTATATGGGTCATGCAGGCTTTGTACGCTTCCGTTTGGCAGGATGAGTTCTGCAAAATACATCTAAATCCGCTCCTTTCTCCAGTCAAACTGCACAACGCCGTTGCCTGTGACTTGGATATCATTCATACCCTTTTGCAAGCGGAAGCCCGGATATCGGCGTGCGGCACCCGACACAAGCGTTGCGCGCCCGCCCTCGTTTTGCAGACTTGCACTCCCTGAAATGAGCTGGATTTCCGGTAACAGAACCTTCAGGCTTGTGTTATATAGCCGCAGTGGTTGCCCGCTTGCCACAGTAAAGCGCAGGCCGTTATGAAACGCATCGAGATCAAAATTGAAAGAGTCAAACAAATCTTCCGACTCAAGATGCTTGTCTATCTTGAATGGGTGAAGGTCGAACGTAAGTTCCACGCGTAGCCGCTTGAGATTATATTCGTCTGTGACCACAACGTCCTTACATTTGCCTGTGTAGTAGAAGTCCGGCTCGAAGCTGTCATGCAGTTCTTGGTCGAACTCTTGCATAAGCAGGTTTTCTATCGTCGTATGAAAGTCGCGTGCGCTATGCGCGTTGTAGAGTTCGTGCGTGGGTTGCTTCTCTACGCCGAAGCGGTAGAAAATGTATGTAATCTCGCGATTTTCATATACTCTGTGCCCAAGCAGGTGCGACATGTCTACAACACCTTGCATATGCGGAATGCTCGCAATCGCTTCTTTTTCGTGTGGCGTCATGCTTGTGCGCGCATGCAGATGCAGCCCAAACCGCGCAGAATCAAAGTGCCCAAATCGGATGCCGTGTTGGAGTGCTTGCTCGCGCCGCAATCCGTATGTTAAATCTATCATTCTCTGCTACCTCCCCCATCGCTTGTTGTATGTAATCGCCGNCCCCGCGGCGGAGTCGAAGTGCGGATAGGTCGCACCCACCAGTTCCCCGCTGTCCATCACGATGTGTTTGCCGGCTTCGACCGCATCAATCAAGCGCTCAAGCAGACGGCTTTGCGCCGCGCTGTCTGACGGCGCCATGTTAAGGGTCAGTGTGCTGTCGAGTTTACAGCCGTCCGGCAAATTACCCAATCCATCTTGGATGGCATACGCTGTATTGCGCACAACGCGCTGTACCCGTGTCTGCATTTGTTCCATTCCGCGCGCAAAGCCGCCCATTGTGTCACCGCCGAGTTTCATCATCACGCGGGACGGTGAGTTGATCTGCAGGGCGCGCCGGATGGCAGTTGCCACGTTGTCCGCGATCCGCCGTGCCGTTGCCATGACCGTGCCTTCCATCGCAAGCAGACCCCTGTTGAAACCCGCCATGGCATTGAAGCCGGATGACCACAACTTGTCTTGCAAGGTATTAAACGTGTTCACGATCCGCGTGACACCGTGCGCGATATTCCCCTCAATCGCCGCCATGCGCAGCTGAACCTTGTTGACCATGGTTTGCAACGCTCTGTTCATGATGTTTTTTGCGGTTTCCATCCCGTTCCGGAATATCGTTTCAATCCGATTCATCGCACTGTCGGCCGTGGTTGCCATTTGAGTTGTTGCGCGATCCATTTCAGATACAACAGGTTTGAAATCTACCCGTTCCAAGCCTGCTTCCACTGCGGCGGCGTATGCTTCGCCGGTTTCCCGGCCGCCTTCTGCGGCCGCCGCCGTGGCTACTTTGGTTGCTTTCTGGATGTTTTGCTCAAACCCATCCGGAATATCGGTGCTGTTCGCTACGGCTTGCCCGGTTTCATTCAGGCGGCTCACGACCGTTTCTGTAATCATCGGACAGTCGAGGTTATCTACTGCCTGTGCCGTGCCCAGTGCTGTCGCGCGGTCAAACGTGTCTTTCCACGCCTCGAGCGCACCGGGAGTATGCAGCATATCTTCCACAACGTGGTTAAACTCAGGGCCTTTTGATTCCAGCCAAGCAAGCATATCTTCCGGCACGTCTCCTGCGATTTGAGCCATGTTATTGCGCCAATCCTCTGTTGTTGCAATGTTAGCTTCCATAATGGCGCGCAAGTCTTCCGAGCTTTTTTCATACTCAGTGGGGATTCTGCGGAAGCCGTTTACAATACCATCTACATTACGACTGACATCAGCTTGGAAACTGTCCCAAGCCTGTCCCATCTGCGCAGACCACTCATCAGCGCTGAGACCCATCGCGCTTATTTGCGCAAGTACCTGATCGGCGCACATGCCCCATTCACTGCTAACACCCTGCAGCATCTGCATCTGCTGAGATTCCCACGTCGCCATTGCCGTCTCGTGACAACCGAGTTCTTCCGCCATATCGGCGATTTCTTCCCGGATTTGCTCGGCGCAGATGCCCCACGTGTCAGAAAGACTCTGGATGCCTTGTTCCTGTGCCTCCCAAACGTCCAGGCAGGTGGTGCCCATTCGCTCCATGTCGGCCTCGATGTCTTCGGTGGAGCGATTGTACTGTTCGGCGAGGTCTGAAATATTTCTGCCGTCCGCCGTGGTGGCCTCGCGGTTATTTTGGAAGAAGTTTAATACCCGACTGCCGAGGGCAACTAAGCCGACAAACGCGGCGATTAAGGCCACGACCGCGGCGATAACCAGCCCAATCGGATTCGCTTTCATCACGATGTTTAAAAGCTTCATCGCACCCGCGGCAATGGTGGATGCAACAGAAACGACTTTCAACGCCGCCGCTTTTAACGCGAGACCAACGGCGGCTTTCTTAGAACCGGCAGCGAGTGCAATTTTTGCTGACGTCAATCTGGCAGTCGCTTTTGCGTTTAGGTTTTGGGCCGTTGTGTTTAGACTTGTGGCCGTTGTGTTTAGGCTTGTGGCCGTTGCGTTTAGGCTTATATTTTTTGTAGACCCTGCGACTCGTGCCTTGATAATTTTTTTGACCGCCGCAAATACTTTTTTTGCACTTGTAGCCGATGTCACCGCACCCGAGATATCTCTCATACCTCCCACCACCATATTTGCCGCGCTTGCCATTTGGCCGGCGGCTCTGCCAAATGCGCTTTCCGCTCCTGCCGTAGCTGCCACAACTCTGTCGAGCAGTCTTTGTGTTTCTGCCAATGCTTTATTGGCATGGAACAAACCGCTTTCTTGTATCCTTACATGCACCACATGTTCTTGACTCATACTTGTTCCCTTTCTTTTTGTATTTGACTTTGTTTGTTTAATGTCTAACAAAATCTGAAACGACAAGATATTTTTGTTGCAATTTTACATTTTCTTGATATAATGTTGTGTGTAAAATTGAAATTTATAGGAGGATAGTTTCTATGGGTATTGGTTGGATCGTTTTAATTGTCATCGCTGCTATTGTTGGTCTCTTTTTCATGTGCGTCTTTATTTGGATGGCGATTACGTCGCTTAGGATAAAGATAGATCCAGAATATATTAATAAGCAAATGCGAAAGGCTGACGAACAAATCAAGCTAAATAACGAACAAATCAAGCTAAATAACGAACAAATCAAGCTAAATAACGAAAACATACAGATAGACATTGAAAATCTTCCCTTCTTCCAAGAAAGCCGTCAGCTCGCTGGGGAAGCTATTCGCAAGTCAAAGGTAGCGGCCAAAATACTTGGAGAGCTTGAGCAACAAATGCTACAAAACTTGTTCTCTGCTGTTGAGTTGGTTGAAATTACCCAAGATAAGCAGAACGTAACTGATCTTACAGCGCGTGCAACTGAAGCCGCATGGCCACTCATCGATTTACTGGATGAAAACGTGAAGCTGCAGCCGTTCGGTGCCGCCACACAAGAAATAAGCGATGCTAAAGCAGCTAATATTGCAGAAATTAGGGTAGCACATGAACATATGCTGGCTTGTGAGGCCGCGATGGATGCAGCCGATGCCAAAATAGAGCAGTGGGTCGCATTGGGGAAAACAAGGCGCGGCAGATGAATTCTCTGTGAACTGAATATCTCCAAGGGCGGCCCCGCAATGGGCCGCCTTTTTGTTTGCTTCAAGCGGCCGGCAAGACACACCGGCCGCCATTATCGTATGTTGGCTTGTAAGATAAGATTTTTTAACTGCTTGCGCTCTTGTTCTAAACGGCGGCTCTCCGCTGTTTCCGGCTTGTCCTCCGCAGGCTTGAAGAAGTCGCTGAATGAACGGAAGTAAGGCACCGTTTTCTTGCCCTGCTGCTTGATGGCCTTCGCTTGCACATTCAGCCACGCCTGGGCATGAATATCCCGCTCTTTGTCCATGTGCCGCAATTGAATAGCCTTGACCATAAGCATATACTGCCGCAGGGTAATACGACCTAATTGAATAGGGTCAAATATGCCGCAGTACCGCATAAGCTCAACTTTTATGTCGTCAATGGTGCGCGGATTCGGGGCTACTTCTTGCTTTCTGTCTCGATCAACAGACCCAGCTTCTTCATCGTGAACTTCGTCGTGGGTGCTGTCTCTAATGCTGACAAAAAATCGGTCATCAATGCCTCGATATCTGCCTCAGATTCGATAAAGGCTTTGACCTCTTCCGATTTTGGCTTTGAGCCTGTCATGGTGCCGGCGGCAACAAGGTCAAGCAAAATGAGTGGATTGCCCAGCTCGATTTGCGCGATCACATAAGTTAAGCCCTGGCCAAGCTGAAATCCGTTTTGGACAATGTGGTATTTCTTATCCAGATATGCAATAAAATCCAGACCGAAGTGCAGGTCATAGCTTTTTCCTTTGATTGTGATTGTCATGACATGTGTCTCCTTTGAATTGTTTATTTATAGGGATGAGAAGGCTCATCCCTATGATCGCACGTATGTAAGGCCGGCTTAGTGAGGCGCCACGATGGTATCGGCAAATTCGTATTGAACAACGGTTGATTGTTCTTCTGTCAGCGTTGCGCTGCCACGAACACCCGCGCCGTTTACAGCGGCAGATAGAGAAATTTCTACGCTGTCCTCTGCGCCGGCGGCTTCGCTCCACTCGGTGATGTAGCCTTGGTAGTATGTAGCAGGGAACTGATTGCCGCCAGGAAGCGTTGGCTCTGTTTTGTCAATGTCCCAGAATTCTACAAGCCCGCCGGTGAGGAAAGATTCTTGCATTTTCTCTCTTACCTCGTCACTTTGCGCCATGAGCGTGGTCAGAGAATATTCGACCACTACTTCAGACAGAGAGTGAATATTACCATCTTTCGTAATTGTGGACTCGGCATCTCGCGTGCTGGATTTTTCGTGGTTGGTCTGGAAGGCCATGCGCCCTGCCGCGACTTCGTGGCGCATAGAAAATGGACGCATGAGCATGATCCGATTTGCGCCTCTTACTGGTGTAATCTGTGACATGATATGTTCTCCTTTGAATTGTTTTTGGTTCACAGCCAAGTGGTTTCCGTTGTATACACGCTCATTTCTATAAAGCAACAACTGCTCAGTTTCCGTGTGCAACGGCCGAACTTGGCTGTGACATTTGATTTTCCGGGCTGTTGTTTCGTGTCTAACAGCAAGGCAAACGACAAGGCCATCTATATAAACTACCGCGGTGAGTTTGCCCCTGAAAGGGCCGAACCCGTTGAGAAAGGAAATATCCCCTCATATACTTGGACACTTAGAGGCGATTTTTCACCCCCCTTCACTCAAAAAAGTTTTAATTTTTTTCTCAGCCTTCTTTATAGACCTGGCCACAGCTTGGAATGTACAGTTCTCCGCCTCGGCAATCTGTTGGAGCGTAAGGTCGCAGTTGTAGTAGAGCCGAAAGCGTCTGGCTTGGATGAAGGGCAGGCTGTCAATTGCTTGCGCCATACTTTCTGAGCGCAAGTTTTCCAATGTGATGTCCTCCGCGCTTTTCGGTTTATGTATTGCCCGAACATAAAGTTCTGCCTCGGTTAGTTCGGATTGCTCGATGCGTCGCCTGTCCTGACGAGCTGAGGATTCGTCTTTTTTCGCGTAATGCGTAAGGGTTGTGAAAACTGTATGTGTCACTTCGATCTCTTTTTGCAATATGCCTTGACCGTCTTTGAAACTTACTAGATAGCGTGTAATTCCATTGGTTTCTTCGGTTCGCAGGATGTATTCATTTTCGTTGTTATGCATATTCTTGCCTCCATTTTTTTGATTGGGTAGGGAAATCAAAAAATCGAAGGCGGTGATCGGCAACCAGGGGTGAAGAAAGGCTTGTCTGCGATTGAGAAAAAAAGAAATGCGCCCATCTCATATGAAATGGGCGCATGAAAGCGATAAATTTGGAATTTTTGTGTTGTGATAGAACAGTGGATATGTATATCCGGAATTAAAATGACTACAAATAGCACCTTATAACATCTCTCCCTTTCAACGGAGGGCAGACATTATATGACACAATGTATGGCAGTATGGCAAAACGATTAGAACTTCGGAGTGCTTATTATCTGTTTTTAATGCAAAATCCAATCCCGCGCAGGTGTGAGATTGACTCCATCCAAGGAGCGAAAGGTATCCGATCAAGGGAGATGGAGGTATGCTTTGTTGTTTTTTATTTGTTATTGCCGCTATGGGCTTTCCGTAATGTTATTACATCGTTTATGCCTTCCGTCTCTGTTGTAATTTATTTAGTTACGAGTGTAAACGGGCGATTGTACAATGTCGCAAGGCATAAAATCGAAATAATTGCCTTTGCAGTTAACACCGTTTCGTGTCGCTGCATTGTCTTCGTAAATTCGGGGATAATAAACTAATTATAACATAAAAATTATTGAAATAACAGATTTTTATACAAATTTCATCAGACAAAAGATTGCAATACGAAACAAGAAAGGCAGAGCGATTGTTCGATAACAGGGTGCGCCGACACGCTGTTTTGAGCTCAATTTCAGGATATCAGATTCTATAGATACAGTCTGCCAATCTTGTGCAGCGGATGGTTGTGTGGTATGATTATTTTGTAAGGTTGAACTGTTTGTGTAAAGCCCTTGGTGAGGGGATATCTGCCCTGCGGCATTTGCGCTGTGCGGGCTTTTTTATGATTGGGAGAGCGTGCAATGGATCAGCCGAGTTTACATGATTTACTTTGCGCCTACAGCCGCCGTGCGGTAGCGCCGCTTCACATGCCGGGGCATAAACGGCAGAGCCTCCATAGCGCGGGGCTTCCTTGGGCGATGGACATTACAGAGATTGACGGGTTCGATAATCTGCATGCGCCGGAGGGTGTGCTACAGGCTTCACAGGAACGTGCGGCGCGGCTTTGGGGTAGTGAGGATGCGTATTTCCTGGTCAATGGCAGCACAGGCGGTTTGCTTGCGGGGATTTATGCCGCGGTTGGGTTGGGTGGGAAAATTCTTGTGGCACGCAATTGTCACAAGGCGGTTTATCACGCGATTGAGGTTTTGTCGCTCTCTCCCGTTTATATCACACCGCCGATGATTGCAGGCACGCAATTGTACGGAAGCATCACACCGCAACAGGTGGAGGCGGCGTTGTCGGTGCATCCGGATGTTCAACTTGCAGTGATTACCTCGCCCACGTATGAGGGAGTTTGTAGTGATGTGGGAGCCATCGCTACGGTGTTGCATCGATTCGGCATTCCACTTTTTGTCGATGAGGCGCATGGAGCGCATTTGGGACTGAGCGGCGGATTTCCCTCCGGCGCGATTGCGGCGGGCGCGGATCTTGTGGTGCAGAGTCTGCATAAAACGCTGCCGAGTCTCACGCAGACTGCAATTTTGCATCGGCAGGGCGGTCTTGTTTTGCGTGAGCGGGTACGACATGCGCTTGGGGTGTTTCAAAGTTCTAGCCCCTCTTATCCGATGCTTGCAGGGATTGATGGCTGTGTGCGGCTTCTGGAGGCGAAGGGTACGGAGTTGCTTTGTCGGTGGCGGGGACAGCTTTCGGCGTTTTATGAAAAAGCCGAAAGCTTTTCGCATCTGCGGCTTCTGACTGCACAGCAGGATCCGCTTCAGGTTCATGCGCATGACCCTTCGAAGCTCACAGTTTTGACCTCCGGCACCACGCTTTCGGGTGTTTCGTTGATGCGGACATTGCGCGAGGAGTATGGCATCGAGCTTGAAATGGCGCTGGATGGCTATGCTGTCGCCATGACGGGGCTTGCAACGATGGAGGCGGATTTGTCCCGCTTGCTTGAGGGGCTCACGCGTTTAGATCAGGGTGCAACGCTTGCGCCGCATCAGGTGCCGGTTTCGTTGCCGCCGATGCCGGAGCAGGTTACTCCGGCGGGTCGGGCGCTTTTGTTGCCCGGGGCTCAAGTGCCGCTTTCGGATAGTGTGGGGCGTGTTTCGCGCACATATCTTTGGGCCTATCCGCCCGGAATTCCGATTGTGACGCCCGGAGTCTGCATGGATCAGGCGGTGGTTTCGTGCATTGAGCAACTTTTAGAGCGCGGCGTGACGCTCAAGGGGACATTTTCCACAGCGTGCGGAGAAATAGAGGTCGTTGACAACGGTTGCGATATCGGGTAAAATAAGAAAAGATTTTGTTTTCTGAGGGGAGCTATCATGACTAGAATTCAAACAATTACATCTGGCAATTTGCAGGAGAGTGCGAAGAACGGTGGATGCGGCGAGTGTCCGACTTCTTGCCAGTCTGCTTGTAAGACTTCTTGCGGTGTGATTAATCAGCCGTGTGAAGGTCAGAAGTAAGGGAAAGCGAAAGCCGCCTGCCGCACACCACGGCAGAGCGGTTATTTTTTCTTGTGAGGCGAACTGCTATGATACATCAATACAAATTGGCTGAGCGAAACATCGTCATCGACACAAACAGCGGCGCCATCCATTTGGTGGACGAGCTTGCCTATGACGCCATTGCTCGATTTGAAGCAATGCCCACCGCGGACTTGCTGGAAGCACTTGCAACGCTGCATCCGGAAGAGGGAGGTGCGGCGTATACTGCTGTTTTGGAGGATATTGCAGCCCTGCAAGCGTCAGGGCAGTTGTTTACGCCGGACGATGCGCACCGCAAGCTCGCTTCAACGGTGAAACACTCCGGGGAGGTTAAGGCACTTTGCTTGCATGTGGCGCACACTTGTAATTTGACCTGCGAATATTGTTTTGCGCGGGCAGGGGCATATCATGGGGATCAGGCCTTGATGTCCTTCGCAGTTGGGAAGCAGGCGCTTGACTTTTTGGTCTTGCACTCTGGCGCGCGGCGGAATTTAGAGGTCGATTTCTTCGGTGGAGAGCCACTGTTAAACTGGGATGTGGTCAAAGAACTTGTGGCCTATGGGCGCAGTTTGGAGGCAGGGTCAGGGAAGCGATTCCGCTTCACCTTGACCACGAACGGGATAGGCATCAACGATGAGGTGATCGATTTTTCCAATCGTGAGATGGAGAATGTTGTGCTTAGCTTAGATGGCCGCCGCGAAGTACACGATCATTTTCGTAAGACTGTGAGCGGGCACGGCAGTTATGACGTTGTTGTGCCGAAGTTCCAAGAGCTGGTTCGGCGGCGTGCAGGGCGGAACTACTATATTCGCGGCACCTACACCCGTCGCAACTTGGATTTTGTGACGGATATCCTGCATATGGCGGATCTTGGCTTGTATGAGCTTTCGATGGAGCCAGTGGTGGGAAAAGAGGGTGACCCGTATGCCATACGGGCGGCGGATTTGCCGCAGATTTTTGCGCAATATGAGCGTCTCACCACCGAAATGGCGGCAAGGCGCGGAGGTGCGCGGGACTTTCGGTTCTATCACTACACGCTGAATCTGGAGCATGGACCTTGTGCGCATAAGCGGCTGGTTGGTTGCGGGTCCGGCACCGAGTATTTAGCGGTAACACCTTGGGGGGACCTGTATCCGTGCCATCAATTTGTAGGGGATGCGGCCTATTGTATGGGCGATGTTTGGCAGGGGGTTACGAATACCGATGTTCGGGCAGAGCTTGCAGCTTGCACGGTTTACAATCGGCCGGATTGCGCGGGTTGCTGGGCGCGGATGTTCTGCGGCGGCGGCTGTGCGGCCAATGCCTACCATGTGTCCGGCGATGTGCGGGGCGTGGACGCGATAGGGTGTGCGCTGTTCAAAAAACGGCTGGAATGCGCCATTGCGCTACAGACTTTGTGACGGTTGTGTTTCCTGTATGTGCGTGCTATACTAAACGGTACTAGAAAAATTAGTCAAAATGGAGGATATCTGTCATGGCCTATTTTTATGATTCCCCGTCCCATACTTTTAGTGAGTATCTTTTGGTTCCCGGGTATTCTTCTGCCGAGTGTGTGCCGGATCATGTGACACTCAAAACCGCTGTGACCCGTTATCGTGCGGGGGAAGCGCCTGAGATTACCATGAATATCCCGTTGGTTTCTGCTGTGATGCAGTCGGTGTCTGACGATCAGATGGCGATTGCGTTGGCGAAGGAAGGCGGCATTGCGTTTCTTTACGGCTCGCAATCTGTCGAAGATCAGGCAGAGATGGTGCATCGGGTGAAGAGCCATAAGGCGGGATTTGTGCCGTCTGACACCAATGTGCGGGCAGAGGATACGATGGCGGATTTGCTGGCGCTTAAACAGAAGTCCGGCCACTCGACCGTAGCGGTGACGGATGATGGGACAGCTTCAGGGCGGTTTTTGGGTCTTGTGACCAGCCGTGATTATCGTCCGAGCCGCATGGCGCTTGATACTTCGGTTGCGGAGATTATGACCCCGTTTGCAGATG
>JGI990J12352_1000113_pt1 | contig 18272 bp, 14 predicted proteins | sample Intmic4MA4BA4MSA_FD_12352 | JGI IMG/M metagenome (IMG submission 12352) | reverse complement strand
AAAATGGAGAAATTTGACTTATTTTCATGCAAAAATGATCATAATGAGCATACTTTTCCCGTTTTAGACCCTTTTGGATTTTGATTTTTCTATTCTGCGTCAGCCTCATTCCTTGTATTAAAACACTGGATCAGCCATTTCTACTAACTTTTCAAAAGATGTTTTATCAATCTCTGCATGCAAGCTATTTCCATGTGAATCCATAGTAACAACTGCTCTAAAACCATCAACTTGCATGTGCCACATCGCTTCTGGGATACCAAAATCAAAGTAATCGACACCAGTTACCTTCTTAATGGAATCAGCATGGTACTGAGCTGCTCCACCGATACCATTCAAATAAACACCACCATGTTCTTGTAAAGCCTTAAGGGTCTTTTTGCCTAAGCCACCCTTTCCTAGTGCTGCACGAGCACCGTAACGCTTCATGACATCACCTTGATAGGGTTCACAGCGTGCACTAGTCGTAGGTCCTGCTGCTTTTACAACCCAGTTATCTTCTTCATCCTTCGCGACTACTGGACCACAGTGGTAAATGACTTGACCATTTAAATCAACTGGGCAATCATTTCCTTCTTGATCAGTTAAATGTTTGTGAAGTCTGTCTCTTCCAGTATACATCATCCCGTGAATACTAACCACATCTCCAACTTTTAAAGCACGGATTTGTTCTTCCGAAATTGGAGTTTCTAATCTGATTTCATTAGGTTCACTTTGCTTTTCATTTCCTTCTATCTTTGGCTCATTGCGTGGCTTGTCATAAGTCCAATCCATAATCTCTCCAGTTTCAGGATTAATTGTCACACCTAAGCGACGGAATGCCCAGCACATATAGATAACCGATACAAAATAACTAGCTGGCAATCGATGCATCGTACCAATTTTACAACTTAATAATGTTGTTTCACCACCAAAACCAAGGGTACCGATACCAAAGTTTTGAGCTTTTTCCATAATATATTCCTCTACCTTGCGTAGTTCTTCATTTGGATTTGTATCATCAACTAGTCGATAGAACTGTTCTTTTGCTGTTTTATAACTTCCTGTTCTATCTCCACCAACACCAATACCTAAAAATCCTGGGCCACATCCTTGACCCTGAGCAGCATAAATCGCATGTAAAATACATTTACGAATACCATCTAAATCACGACCTACATTTCCCAGACCTTCTAATTGGCATGGCAATGTATACTGTATGCTCTTGTTTTCACTGCCGCCGCCTTTTAGCATAAACTTCACATCAATATAGTCTTCTTCCCATTGATGAAATTCAACTACTGGCAATCCCGCTCCTAAGTTATTACCACTATTCTTCCCAGTAATTGGATCAACAGTATTTGGTCTCAATTTTGCATCTTCAGTCGCGCGAATTAATGCACGCTCGATTGCTTTTTTCATTTCAATTTGATTAATGTTAACTGGAACATAAATTTTAAAATTAGGTAATCCAGTATCTTGACACAACGGTGATTGGTTTTCAACTGACATTTCATTATTAAGGGTAATAGCATCCAATGCCATTAAAGAACTTGTTCCAGCATGCTCTTGTTCTCTTGCATGTTGAATCGCATTGCGCACGTCGTTTGGCAAATCAGTTGATGCCTTGAGAATTAAATCATACATACTTTGCTCAAAATTTTTCATCATGTTACCTCCAATTTAATAGTGAATATATTCAATTAAATAGTGAATATATTCAATTATATTTGACTATGTCTCGTAGCCAGGTCTAGACCTCCGCTTACAGTCTTTCTTCACACCTCAGGAGAACCTTTCTTTGGTAGTCATACCACAATCCACCTTGACTTCTTGTCCTGTCCAGAGATGGTCATAAGACACTTGGTTTCATTTTTAATTAGGCATACTACAATCACGGATGCAAAAGCATCCAGTGATCGAGTAACGATATGAACTTGATGGCATGCTCAACGGAAAGCAATCTTACCAATGTCCAAGAATATTCCACCATAATCCCCCAATGACAACCCAGATTAATATATTAATAACAGATAAGACGAATGCCTTGGCCCACCAATCTTTAAGCGTTACATAATTAAGGCCGAACCAGACAGGGGCATTCCCTGTACCGTAGTGGGTGATTCCCATAAATATGTTAGAGAAGAATGCTAATACCAATGCTGCTAGAAGTGGTGGTGCACCAACTGCAATAGCTGCTAGTAACATTGCCCCATACATCGCACTTACATGAGCTGTAGCAGAAGCAAAGAAGTAATGAGAATAGAAGTATGCTAATGCAATAATTAAGAATGCTGCAATCCATCCCATTCCAGATACGCCACTTTCTACCATACCAGAGAACCACTGAATAACACCTAGGTTATTTAATTCATTTGCCATCATAACAAGAGCAGCAAACCATACGAGTGTATCCCATGCAGACTTCTCAGATTTAATATCTTCAAATGTTAGTACATCTGTTACTAGTAAAATAGACAAACCAGTAAATGCTGTCGCTGTTGCGCCGATATTGAAAGTAAAGAAGTTTGGTAACCATTCCCAAGACGTTAAGTTAGGTCCCACAATCCACATGACTAATAATTGAATGAATACAACTAACATCACTTTCTCATCACGCGTTAATGCACCCATTTCCTTCAACTTTTCAACTGCTAATTGTGGAGCCTTTGGCGTTTCTTTAATTTCAGGTGGATACAGCTTGTAAATCACATAAGGAATCACAGCAATCCCTACTAACCCTGGAACAAGAGCGGCAATCGCCCAAGAACCCCAAGTAAGCTCAATACCTGCAATATCATATGCAATATCTACAATCATTGGGTTTGCAGCCATAGCAGTCATAAACATCGCACAAACAATTATATCTGCCTGGAATGTTGTATAAGATAGAAACGATGCAATACGACGCTCAGTCCCGTCCTCTACCTTTGAATCATATAGGTTAGATAATGACTTAACGATCGGTGAGAGAATTCCTCCACAACGCGCCGTATTAGAAGGCATCGCTGGTCCCATTACCAAGTTTGCAAAGGTCAATGAATATCCTAGCCATAATGTTTTATGTCCAAATTTACTCATAAATAAATAAGCAATACGGGGACCTAAACCAGTTTTAATAAATCCACGAGAAATGAAGAATGCCGATACAATCAACCAAATCGTCGCATCAGAGAAAGCACCTAAGGCTTGTCCCATTGACCTCGTATTTGTTATTGCAACAAATGTAATCGCAATAATAGAAACTGTTCCCATTGGCCACGGTTGTAGGATAAGTGCAACAATGGTTGCCACGAAAATGGCAAACAATCGCCATCCTAAATCCCATATATATGGGTTCTCATAAAATAATTCAGCCCATGTTTCAGATTCATAGAAAAATTGTGGTACATCAGGTTGCAAAAACCATACGCCCAACCCAACTGCTATACAAATAGCAACTAAAACCCATTTATTTGTTTTTCGTGCTTGACTCATTATAAATCCATCCTTCCTTCTTTGAGTTACGATTTTTCCCTCAGGTTAAATGCTATGGTACTTATATCTTTCTCAGACCTCACACCCTTTAAAATTTTCGTGAAAATATAAAATTATATGCGTTTTATGTGAATATCATGATCGCTAATACTTATCACGCGACCTGGTATGCTGGCATGAATATTAGCTCCCAACACCCCCTCTGGTGCTACCCCGATCAAATCACCCACATTAACCATATCTCCAATATTTAGTGTCGGGACTGAGGGCGCCCCGATATGCATATGCAACGGGATAAATACTTCATCAACATCAATTACTTTAACTTCATCCAGTTGATTCTCTGCATAAGATAAGAGTCCCATCTTTATTAAAATATTGTTCGATGAAGTCGCTTTAAAATCACGTAAGGAATCGATTGGAAATTCTTTTTTTTCATTGTGATAACGAACCTTTTGCTTGGCGAATTCTACTTTTACATAATCATTGACTTTCCGTGGCGAAATACCTCTTGGGCAAGCAACAACTTCACAAACACCACAACTAGAACAAATCAATGATCCACGTAAAATCTCGTTATCAATTATATTATTTTCTGCTCCATCTTCACGAAAATAGTTCATCACTTTATGCGGAAAAATATCATGACCAATCATTTGACGTGGACAAAGATCCGTGCACAGCGAACAATCAATACATGCTGACTTTACCTTAGCAAAAATTTCCTTCAGCGTTTGTTCCTTTAATTTTTTTAAATAGCCTTGACCGTCGCCACCTTCTACAACAATTAGTCCTGAGGTTGTCTTAGTAATAACTTGTTCGGTTAATTCATCCTGCGCGTGAAGTTTTCCCATCATTGGGCCACCATTAATCAAAAGATAATTTGGAAGTGTAGTCCCGCCCGCCTCTTCAAGACATTTTTCAACGGGCGTTCCAATAGGTACCTCAAGCAAAGTTGGCGTGCCAACAGCTCCCGTCACTGTAAGCCGTTTAGAAGTAACAGGTTTTTTCTCTGTAATAGCATGATAAATATTGAGCATGGTTGTCACATTAGAAACAACACATCCAATCATTAGAGGGATTCCTGCTGGCGGAACCACGCGTCCCGTCACTTCATAAATCATGATGAATTCATCACCGCTTGGATAAAAATTATTTAATAAATGAAGTGATACATCAGAGCCAAGCTCCATGGCTGCTTCTTCAAGAGCCAAAACCTCTTCTTTGTAATATGCTTTTGTTGCAATTACAGCATGTTTAGCTCCAACTTCTTTTTTTACGATATCAATTGCTTTGATAACCTCTAAAGCGTGATTTTTCATGACATAACAATCCGTTTGTAATAAGGGCTCGCACTCTGCCGCGTTGATAATAAGGTATTCTACATCTGTTTTATACTTTGCATATGTCGGAAAACCTGCTCCACCAACACCTACAATACCAGCCTTTTCAATACGTTCTATCACTGACATTACCTATCAACTCCTATTCATGTTATTTCAACGCTTCTTCAACAGCTGGAATCACTTCTATGAGGTGCTTGTCCATACCAAGCTCTTTTGGCGTAATTCCTAATGCTAGTCCAATTAATTGTGGCAAATGAATGACTGGCATCAAAACATCTTCATCTTCTAAACTCTCATCCGTATCGTGTTGATGTCCGTCAAATTGCATTTGACATAATGGGCATGGTGTAACAATTACATCTGCACCTGCTTCTTTTGCTGTTTTAGCACCTTTTCCTGTCATCCTTAGCGCTTCTTTTTCAGATTGAGACGCTGCATGAAAGCCACAGCAAGATAGTCGGTCTTCATAATCAACATTCGTAGCACCTAAAAGTTCGACAATAGTCTCCATGGATTGTGGATTTCGCCAATTTTCAAACCCTGTATACTGAGGTGGCATAATGATATGACAACCATAATAATTAGCAACTTTTAATCCTGTAAGAGGTCGCTTGATTTTAGTTTTTAAATTTTCAAGCCCATAATCTTCAATTAAGGCCCATAAAATATGCGTAATTGGAACCGACCCAGTATATTCTAAATCAGACTTTGCTAAACTTGTATTAATTTCTTCTTTTAACTTGTCGTTTTTCCTGGTTTTTAAATCGGTTTTCTTTAACATCAACGTACACGTGTTACATACCGTCATGACCTTATCTGCCCCCATTTTTTCCGCTAAAGCAAGGTTTCGGGCATTGGCTGCGTGCATCATCATTGGATTTATATCTTGAGTGTGACTGACGCCACAGCAACTCCAACCATCTATTTCGACTAACTCTATTCCTAAAACCTCTGCCACTTTTTTAGTAGAAATCATTAGTTCTGATGCAGCATCTTTTAATACACAACCTGGAAAAAATGCATATTTCATTATTTTATCTCCTTTTTTGCATATTCATATCTTTCCGAATTACAATTCACAGCCAAGTACCGCCTTATAAATGGGAGCTTAGCGGTAACTGCCTTCAGTGAAAGGGTTGTGAACGGTAAGGGGATTGGACTTTATTTCGCTTCTCAAAGGGAGCAATTGTATCCAGAGCGTAAATAAGCAATGTTTTCTGCAATATCAATATCTTTCGGACAAACCGATGAACATTTCATACAATGTACACACTTCCACAGTTCACCTTTGAGTGTGGCTGCAATACGCTTCCCTGCCCCAGCATCACGAGTATCAGCAGCAAAACGATATGCTTTGTTAAAAATAAATGGATCTAAATACCCGCCATCATTATTATTTAGCTGCTCGCACTCCGATGTGCAAAGTCCACAAAGAATACAATCAATTGAAGTTGCAATTCTTTCAAATTCGGTTGCACTCTGCCTAAATCCAGCCTCAAGACTCCCATGACTAGCAGGCTTAATCCACGGACTGATATCTTTCATTTTTTCAAATTTCGGCTCAAACTCCACCACTAAATCTCTAATCACGTTGAAATTTGCCATCGGCTCAAAAACTAATCGATCAATCTTAAACGTATCTAACACATCATCTAGAGGTGTATTACATGTTAAATAACTTGAACCATTGATTTTCACACCACAAGCACCACAAATTGCATGAAGACACGATACCGTGAAATTCAACGTTGCATCTTGCTCTTCGCGAATCTTAGTTAGCAACCAAACTATAGTTTTACCTTTCTCATAAGGAACTTGATAATCTTGATACCATTCTTTAGTTCCATCGAATCGTTTAATACTCACAAAAATTACTTCCATTACTTTTGCTACCTCCTTGAATCAGATTCTTGATTATTCGGGCTGATAAGTCGTTATAGCAACTGGACAATAATCAACTTTATAGTTTTCATCATCTTTATAAATAAGTGTATGCTTTAAAAATTCCTTATCATCACGCTTTTGATAGTCAGCACGCGAATGTGAACCACGACTTTCCTTACGATTAATAGCTCCTAGTGCTATCGCTTTTGCCAATTTCAAAGAGTTTCCAAGCTCAAGGTAATTAATAAATGCCTTATTATATGCCAATGCTTCATCACCCACAAAAGCATCTTTATAATCTTCTAATAATTGATTAATATCAGAAAGTGCAGTCTCCATATCTTCACCATTACGGTAAATACCCAAATTATTCCACATTGTTGCCCCCATACGATTACGAATTTCAAACATATTAGTACCATCTTTTTTGTGACGCACACGCTTAAACTCAGATTTCCATTTTTCAGCCTCTTTTTGGATAAGCTTGGCATTACCAAACGAGCGTTTCATAGCAGTATCGCGCGCACCCAGACCAGCATACTTACCAAAAAACACCACCTCAGATACAGAATTGGCTCCTAGTCGATTGGCACCATGGACAGATACTGAACAACTCTCACCTGCTGCATGCACACCGTCCATCGTCGTCGCACATGTTTGATAGTCAGTCACATGAATGCCACCCATTGAATAGTGACAAGCTGGTCGAATGGGTACCGGATCGTTGATAATGTCAATTCCTTCAAAAGTCAAAGCCGTATCACGCGCACCTGGCAATCTCGTCATAATATGCTCTTTGCCCAAATGACGAACATCCATTAAAACGTGAGAAGACATCCCTTCTCCAAACCCAAAGCCATTCTTAATCTCTAATTCAATACTACGCGCGACAACATCACGAGTACCTAATTCCATCTTATCTGGATCATATTTGGCCATAAAGCGCTCGCCTTGATTATTTAATAAATAACCACCATCACCCCGACAAGCTTCAGATAATAAAATTCCTGTGTGTGCCAATCCTGTTGGATGGAATTGAACAAATTCTGGATCCTTTATCGGAATTCCAGCATCAAATGCAATAGCTGTTCCATCCCCAGTTGAACCAGTTGGATTCGTTGTACGTGAATAATAAACACGTCCAAATCCACCCGTTGCCATGACGATTGACTTACAGTTCATAGGATGAATTTCTCCACTTTTAAGATCCATCGCCACTAATCCGTGAAATTTACCGTCTTCAACAGCCATTGATAATAACTGCCACTCATTTAAGAAGTTTACACCATTTTTTAAACATTGTTCATATAATGCATGTAAAACGACATGACCAATCTTATCTGCTGAATAACAAGCACGTGGCTTTGAAGCTCCTCCAAATGGGCGTTGAGCAATTTTGCCATTTTCATCCCGATTATAAGGAACACCCATGTAATCAAGTTCAGCCATTACATCAGGCATTTTTGAAACAAAGAATTCAACCGCATCTTGATCAGCTAGAAAACCACTCCCCTTGACCGTATCTTTGAAATGAAGTTCAATTGTATCAGTTGCATCTTTATTACCTAAAGCTGCATTCATCCCACCCTGTGCACACCCAGTAGCAGAACGTGTTGGCAATACCTTAGATAGTACCGCAATTTTCAAATCATTGCCTTCACCTGCTTTTAAAGCAGCCATCATTCCAGCGCCACCAGCCCCAACTACTATTACATCAAATTCTAACATGAAAGGGTTCCTCCTTAATTTAAACCACAACCGAGATTAAATAAAACAGAATTCGATACAATGAACTATCCCGAGGCAGAGCCCCATATGCACTAACTTAACAAAGAGTCAAGCTAAAGATGTCGTTCATCGACTCGCTTCTCAACAGAAAGACTCAAAGAAATAGCTTCAAAATTATAGATTAAATCTTCAAAATTAATCAAGTTACTAACTATTATATTTTAGCCAAGTTAACATACTTTCCTCATTATTTTTAGGCAAGTCTCCATAGTTCATGATGGACTTTAAACGTTTAAAATGAAGTTCTACTTGCCATCCTATATTAATTGACTTTTAAAATGACGCTTATTTGTAGATAATTTTTTCATTCCACTAGACAACCAAAGTCTGTAGTGTACCTAAAGTACATAAGGACTTTGGTAACAACGTAGAGTGGGAAAATTATCTGCAAGAAATCATCATTTTAAAAATCAATTAATATAATTGCCACAAAACTAGGTCATGTCGACGCAAGAATAAAAACATCATCTTTTTATCCATTTACGTTCATCCGTCGTTAAAATTATTTGACATATGCCCGATATACCTACAAAATCTTGCCTTGTCTAGAAGCTAATAAGCTAAATTTCTGGCATTCTGACTTATGTCGACACGACCTAACGTTTCGGTAATGGATTTCTCGAACTTTCTGAGGTCACTACAAATTTTGACGTCAAATTCAGTCTATTTCTAACGTACTGAACTTTATATCCATTCGTTGCCAAGTTACATTATATTGTCACTTGGCAGTATCATTATTTAGTATGGGGGAGGTCTATGATAGTCTGGGATATTTGCAACTCTATAAGGCGCAGAACCAGCAAACACGTGCCTGAACCCACTTTCTGTCAAATGCCATCCCAAATTCATTTAAATCTTTTGCTAATTCTAGGGCTTGACTATTAAGTTCTTCTAGTCTAGTACATCAATTTGTAAATAAGCGAACAATAAATTGTTCTCAATTTGATCATCTATTTGATAAGTGAGTGCCATTGCCTGCCTATTTATAGATGAGTGTACTAGCCTCAAATCGTTGTGCCGATTTCGTATTCCCCTCATCTTTTCTTGAGCGAAAGTCTCTAACATTTTAGGTAGTGCCTACCCTGCCGACTAAAAGATGCTCAGATTAATGGATGCAATAAAATAATTCGAAAGCATCAACATTACCTGATTTACAGCTGACCAAGCAGGTGATAAATCAACAGCAACAAAGTCCACCCCTCCACCTAAGTCAACTAACACCTCATAAATTAATGTGGGAAACTTGATTCAGTCCATTAATTCCCACAACCGATAAAGAAATCGTTTCTTCTTGTTCTGCAAAGCGAATAAATCCTGGTAATAGATGTAATCCTTCTCTTTTTTCGTAGAGCATAGGTTTTTGTGATTGCCCCCGATTTGGAAAAAAATAGGATTCAAAATATTCGTAAACATTATTTCTCATCAAACTAAAATCTATCTGTTCGTCAAACAAATTTAGCCGACCATCTAAATCATCGATTCCCTGAACAGAAATCTCAGTTAATTTACACTGTGAATCACCATTAACCATCAATACACGCTTGCCAGCCAAACTAAGTCCCCACGCAACATTATAAGCTAAAGTGGTTTTCCCAACACCACCTTTGTGGTTTAAAAAGCAATAATCTTATCTACGCGAAAAAACCTCTGTATCCCCAAAATTTCCTTATCCTCATTATAACAGAACAAAAAAAATTTACAATATGACCTATTCGAATTTATGTTTTTTACATGCTTCTTGACATAGTATAACGTATTAAGGATCCATCAGTCCAAATGCTGAGATGGGATTTTCGAGACAACTGTGCTAGATTTCTCCCATAACTACATTGTATTGTCACTTGACAACTATAATTACTTAGTCATGAGAGAAGTCTACCAGAAATTTGAAAAAATAGGATTGATAGTATCAAAGCGTCGTATTGTTTGCAAGGAAGACTTTGTGTCAAAATACACTATAAGCACAATTCAAAGCTATAAATTCCGAAATGGATGAAGATATAAAATAGACAACAACCTGCATCGTGAATTTGATGACAACAACTATCAATTCAACAAAAGTAAAAGTCAAAACAACGTGGAACTATAATTTTATCTAAACGAAAATGAACTCAAAGCGTTTATTCCTAATATCGCACAATAACTGTGCCTATTGAATATGATTGAATTCAGCTAATTCATAATCGTTTTGTTACTGCTATACATTTTTATATTCCTTGATTTATACAATCGTGAAATCATCGGTTATTCAGCAAGTGCCAATAAAGGCGCTCAGTTTGTTGAATAAGCATTCCGATCAGCTATGGATTCTATTGTTAATTTCATTCAAAAGACGCGACAAAGTCGCGCAATTTGGAAAAACGTATTGGTTTAATTTTCTAAAAAGCTAATAAAAATAAAATGAATTATTTCGGTACGAAGCTCTTTCATTTAAAATTAAAAGCCTACTAACATAAATAAAATGACAATTGATGCAATAAGTACCCCTGGTAAATTTTTCTTTACCATTTCCATAGGATCTACATCCGCAAGTGTTGTACAGATAATCGTTACACCAGCAACAGGGGAAATAGCTCGCCCTAAAGACCCTGCCAAGTTAGCCAGAATTCCTAAGTTGACCATGTCTAAACCAAAGTCAGCTGCATTAGGTGTGATGGCATTGTTAAAAGCAATTGTTGCTGCATTCCCTGATCCAGATAAAGCTGATAGAAATAGAGGCCCGATTGTCGCCGCGATTCCAACAGTTCCTGTAGAACCTTCCATAAGCTCAATAAGTGTGTCTGTTACACCGATTACTTCTAAACCTGCTGTAAAGGCAGAAGCGGCTGCAATGATACCGATGATTTTAGCAAATCCGTTCCCCATACCAGTAAAATAAGTTTTTGAAATTTCTTGAGGATTTTTTCTCGTTGCTAACCATGCGACAACAGAACCAAACATCATCGATTGTAAAACTGTAAATTCATGAGGACTCCAGCCAAGCATTTCACTTGTAAAAATAAGTAAGAACAATGGAATCAATGGAACTAATGCCATGAAAAGATTAACTTTTCCAATTTTAAGTTCTTCTTTTCCATCATCTTTTGCAATTGCTGGATTCTTTTCCTTGCCAATTTTATCCATAACCATTAATGCCACAGCCATAATTGCAAGTGCCACAATACCAGGTAATAACGTACGTCCCACGATTTCTAAAATACTTGTACCAGATATTTCGTGCAACAAGGCATTTAAAGCTTGACCTGGATTAAACATTGAAAATGATGTTCCTGCGACAACAGCCCCTGCTGCGATAGCTGGATGGGTTCCGCCTTTAATTAAAACTGGAATTAATACTGCTCCAATGGCAGCAGCGCCTCCTGCTGCACTAGAAATAGCAGTTGTTACAACGGCAGTCCCTGCTACTGTCGCTGGAATAATAAGTGGACCCATCTTTGTCATTGGTTTTAATAATAAGTTAACTAAGTGCAAGTCACAACCCGTCATTTTCAATACTGCTGCAAAGCCAAAGGCTGCCGTAATAATAGGAACCAAAGACCCACTTGTAATCGCGCCCGCAAACTCTTCAAAAACTTTTTCTGGATTTCCACCCAAAATTGCCATTAAGAAACCTGATATAAACAACGTCAAACGTACTTCGAATTTCTTAACAATTCCAACTGCAGTCAAAATAACAATGAGTACACCTATCCAAAACATAACATCCATTATCTTGTTTTCTAAAGCAGTCTTTGAGAACGTGCTTTAGAAAACCTCACCTCACTTACTTTTTTAAAATGCTAATTCTTATTTGAAGTGAAGAATTAGTATAAATATGTTGTTGCTAAATTAACGATATGAGTAATCACATCTTCTAAATCATGAATTCTGGAACGACCACAAACAAATGCATCGTCTTCACAAATCAAACATTTTCTCCTAGGCTTTCCTATTTGACTTCGCCCATATTGTTGCAATTTCGAGTCTAGTACATCAAAATCAAATAGACGTCCGAGAAAATGTTCTTCTTCAATTTTAGCCGTCATTTCTTTTATTAAAAGCGGTGCATCTTGAAGAACAGCAAAATATTCAGGTCCCGTTTTTTCATAACTACTTTTAAATTTTAAAACTTCAAATCCATTTTCAAATATACACTGATTCCAAGCCAGTAACCCTTCATTAAAAATATCAACAATAATATCGTTGCTTTTAACCGCGCCAGGAATATTCAGTTTAAATGATACAATTGTCCCACTGTAATTTTTAGTTAAATTTTGCTGATAGGCAAACCTATTATCTTTTGCTGCCAACATATCTTCTACGCTAATAGGGGTGCCTTTAAATACACTCACACTTTTACCTGACGGATTACATCAATAATAGAGCCATCGCGATATTCAACTAAACCAACAATTTTATCGGTATATTGAATTGATTCGGGCTTTCCAGTGATATTTTCAGCCATTTGTTGTAATTCATGAATTGTGTACAGAGGCAAACCTGGAATTTTTGACAATGCTTCCATCAATTCGGTACGTAGCGGATTAACTGCTACTCCTCGCTCTGTGACAACAATATCAATCGTCTCACCAGGTGTTACAACTGTATCTACTTTATTCACAACTGTCGGAATTCTTCCACGTACAAGTGGAGCAACAATAATTGATAATTTCGCACCTGCGGCAGTGTCGCAATGTCCTCCAGAGGCTCCACGTAATACGCCATTTGATCCAGTAATAACATTAACATTGAAATCAGTATCTATCTCTAGTGCACTTAAAATAACAATATCTAACATATTTACAGCGCAACCCTTATTATGAGGATTTGCATAATCTGAAGCACCAATTTCAACATGACCTTCATTTCTACCAATTGATTCAACAGCTGATAAATCAAAACATTGTACATCCATAATTCTGTCAGCTAAACCTTCTTCTAACATTTGGACGAATGGTCCAGCGATCCCACCTAATAAAAAGCTGGCTTTAATGTCTTTTTCAATCATTTTTTCTTTCAGAAAACGAGCTGTTGCCAAAGATGCCCCACCTGTTCCAGTTTGCAAGGAAAAACCATCCTCGAAATACCCAGACGCTTCAATCACATGCGTTGCAAATTTTGCAATTTGTAATTCTTTTGGATTTGTTGTATAACGGGTCTCTCCTGAAACAATCCCCTTTGGATTTCCGATTTCTTCAATTTCTAAAACATAATCCACATCAATTTGTTTAATACTAGCTGGAATATTTGGATAAGAAACCAGATTATCTGTGATTAAAATTACATTATCAGCATATTCAGCATCAACCATAGCATAACCTAGCGAACCACAAGCAGATTTACCATTATAACCATTTGCATTTCCATATTCATCACAACTTGGAACACCTAAAAATGCAACATCAATCTTAACATCACCTGATTCAATCGCTCTTGCACGTCCACCATGCGAACGAATAGTCACAGGCGTATCCATAATACCATTAGAAATCGCCTCACCCAATTCACCACGCATACCACTTGTATGAATTTTCGTTACTATACCGCTTTTGATATGTTCAATTAACGGTTTGTGAATAGCATTTAATGAACTTCCAAATAACGTAATATCCTTAATTCCAAGTTTTGCAATTTCTTCCATTACCATGTTCAAAATATAATCACCTGAACGGAAATGATGGTGAAACGAAATTGTCATTCCATCCTTCAAACCAACTTTTTCAATCGCCTCTACAAAACTTGATACCAACTTACTTTCTCTAGGCACCTGATTCTTCAACTTCCTACCATGACGGCGAGTTTTCGGACTAATTTCAAACGGACCATTATACGGTGTAAGTTCACCTATATTTTCAATTTCTTTTGGTACTTCTCTACCGATTTTATTCAAAATCAATTTCCTCACCTCCAACACTTCTAATACCAGACGCTTTCGCAAGCATAAGTACGCGCTGTGCGCGCTCAATAATAGGCTTATCAATCATTTGACCATCGAGAGCTACAACACCTGATCCGCGATACTCAGCCTCTTTTGCAGCACCTATAACACGAATTGACTTCTCAATTTCTTTTTCCGTCGGTGTATACACCTCATTAACAATATCTATCTGACGCGGATTAATAATAGACTTACCGTCAAATCCAAGTTGCTTAATCAACTTCACCTCATTACGGAACCCTTCTTCATTATTTACATCTGAATAAACAGTATCCAATGCCGCAATTCCAGCAGTACGCGCAGCAAGTAAAATCTGACTTCTAGCCATTAACAACTCAACACCTTCAGGCGAACGCGTGGTCTTCATATTAGTAACAAAATCTTCTGCACCAATTGCAATACCAATTAACCGATCAGAAGCCTCTGCAATCTCATACGCATTCTTCACACCTAATGCCGATTCAACCGCTGCTACCAACTTTGTTTTACCAATTGGCACTCCATACTCCTTCTCACATTGCTCGATAAGCGATTCCATATCATGAATATCTTTAGCAGTTTCTGTTTTTGGCAACCTAATTCCATTTACACCCGCAGCAACCATCGCTTCCACATCATGACGCCCAAAAACAGTATCCAGTGCATTCACACGAACAATTACCTCATGATTACTAAAATTAATCGTCTTAACCGCTTGATGAACCAAAAATCTAGCAGAATCCTTCTCATTAATTGAAACAGCATCTTCCAAATCAAACATTATCGTATCAGCACCATAAATTTGTGCATCTCTAATCATTGCTGGATTATTTCCAGGGACAAACATCATCGTACGTCTTAATTTCATTTCTGCTCCCCCCAATTAAATTCACTTTGCTCGTCAGCCGCGCGCATAATAGCTGTCTTCAAACGTGCTACAATAACACAATCAAGAGCACCCTTATCATTAATACTTACCAACACATCTGTAACATTCATTTCATTTAAAACCTCACAGATAACATCATAAATTTGTTGCCCAAACTGAGTCTTAACAATACTTTCAACCTCTACCTCATTGCCTGGAATCACTTTAGGTTCAATCGTAATCATACAATCACTTGATTCCAACGTACCAGCCATCGCTTTCTTCTTCAGTTCCATGCTTTTCCTCCTAACCCTTCAAATGATATTCCTGCAATCATTGCAAAATTATTCACAACCCCTTCTGAATACAGGATACTATAACTCTGTGAAAAAATAAACATTTTCGGGTGTTTTTTTTGTGTATTTTTGTTTTTTTGATGTTTTTTGTATCTCTAATACGCGATGTAAGCGATGTCCATCAAAAATAAAAGACTCATAGTTAGGTAATCCTAAACATAGTATGCTAACAAAAACAACTAGGAAAAGATTCGAAAACTATGACTCTATATAATATCTATATAATATAAGATGAGCGAGGAGATATTGAAGTTTAGAATGTAAACAAAATAAATTCGTGAAATCAATTAAATTTCTTGGCAACAGTCCGAACAACCATATCAAAAAAACTTAAGTGTAACAGTTTAAGTGATGCAAATTATCTTAGTAATAAGCAGGGATTCAAAAATTTGACGCAAAAAGATGGCTAATAACCTAGGTAGTGTTTGAAAAGTCAAATTATATTTTTTAATAGTGGATAAATCTCATTTAAAATGTCTTATTTGGTGGACTTTTAAGTATGAAAACTGATTGGAAAACGTTTTTTTAAAAACTTACACATTTCACTTGACAAACGCAGCGATATTTTATGAACAAGCCAAAAGCTAACAAGTGGATCTTTCGGTCTATTTTTTGAGCCCATTCTGCGAAGATATCTCAAAAAATTCCTAAAATCACTACAATTTTGAGCTTGAATTCCAATAGATTTTGGAGATATTTCTTAAGTTAATGACATTGCTCTTGCTCTTGCTTAGTGTTTTCTCATACAATTCTTTTGATACATTGATGATTCAACAGCACAACCCTAGCACTTTCTTCCCTTAAAGACTTTAAAAAGGGGATGCGGTTTGCTTGTTTAAGTAAATCTGATATCCGTATTCTCTTGCGTTTTTATTTGATCGCATCTCTTAAGCTACAAAATCTTTTGCAGTGGATTGCTTGGTGTAAGGAGCATCAGACCATTACCATGTGGTATCATTATCAGAAGACTGTTCTTTGCTATGAAAATAAAAGTAGTATAAGATATAAAAATTACGCGAAAAGCGTGAAAAAATGATTTTTGAAAATATGAATGTTGTAAACTACCATGAAGAAAAGTATGCTGAAAAAAGCAGATACTAATAAATAATTTATTGCAGAATTAATTCGGATTAGGTTGGATTTGATATCCTAAACAACTGAGTTCTTTGATTTCTGACGAGTAGGGAGTGTATAATTAAAGATTTTTTTGCTCTATCGTCTTTATACTAAATTGCATTGACTCATTCAAATGATTTTCGATGATTTTCCTTAACGCTGGTTCATCTTTATTTTTCATTGCAACATATATTTCCCGATGTTGCTGTATAGCAATCTTACGTCTAGATGCATCATTTAGCGAAAGACTACGAAATCTGGTTAAATATTCTCCCATACTTGTAGTTATTTCTTTAAGCCTAATCATATCGCTTTTATCGTAAATAAATTCATGGAAATTTTTGAACAATTGTGAAACACGTTCAACATCATCATTCTTATTTACATTCTCTGTTAAAGTAAGTAATTCATCAAGTTCGCAAAATTCTACTTCACTCATTCTATTCATAGCAGTTACCATCGCCAACAAGTCTAATACCTGTCTAATAGCAAAAATCTCTATTGCATCATTTTTAGTAATTTGTTTCACAACAACTCCTAGTCGGGGTACATATTCTACCAAACCATCTTTTTCTAACATTTTCATCGCATAACGAATTGGAGTCCGACTAACATTCAACATCTCAGCATATTCTTTTTCATTAATCCGTTCACCAGCTGGCATATTGTCTTGAACAATTGTCTTGAAAAAAGCTTCATATACAATATCATTAAGCGTTTTATTTTGTGACAAATCAGTATTCTTCAATACTGCTTTAACCCATTTACTCATGATTAGCCCTCCATTTAAATAAAATTTTAAGCATTTATACTAATTCACATTCAAAAACTATTAAAACTTGATTATTCCGATTTATACTTCATCAGCACTTTACTCATATATTAGACCTCTCCCATAACTACATTGAAAGTTCAGTGTCTAGAAGCGCGTCTAGCTTGGCACCACAATTTGTAGCAATGAACCAGTTGTGAGTCAATCTTCCGAGTGGGTCTCACAACTTAATTCTCAAACTAATTGACACGAAACTAACGTTTCGGTAATAGATTTCCCGAAATTCCTGGAATCACTACAAATTGTGGCGCCAAGCTCGATGTACTTCTCATGCATCGAACTTTATCCATTGGCTGCAAAGCTATATTGTATTGTCACTTGACACATAATTACTTAGTTATTGGAGAAGTCTATTTAAAACGGTCACACTCCACAAAAAACCTCCTTGTTTATATGAGATCACTGAAAATGTTCCATCCCAGACCAAAAGCATTCAATTTAAAATTTCAAAACCCCTGTTCCTACGGACTTTTAGAATTTTTGTTTTCCTGACTTTTACTAAATTTTAAGTTTTTTCAACAGCCTCGTATATAAGTCGGTAGTCTTTCTATTTAAAAATAGGGATTTCAAACATTAATCAAGATATAACATTACTAAAATAAATCAGAACTGTAAACTATAACAATGCCTAGTATTACAGTTGTAAAAGATACAAACTCAATCATATGACCTTTTGAATTCGAGATTTAACGGGGAAATTGATGTAAGATTCATTAAGTTTCTGTACAAT
>JGI990J12352_1000112_pt1 | contig 18274 bp, 20 predicted proteins | sample Intmic4MA4BA4MSA_FD_12352 | JGI IMG/M metagenome (IMG submission 12352) | reverse complement strand
TACCTGAATAATTTCACTTTTGTCCCAATTCTTTCTAACAAAAAATCTGGCACTTCTACTCTCGTACACAGTTTAATCTCTTAAATGGAAAACGGTTTCTTGGAAAATTCTCCCTATTTACTTGACACTAACACATAATATTATATGCTTGTTTAATGTCAAAAATACGTAAAACATTACGTAAAATAGCAAAAGTGACGTAATGTGATAAATAAATGCCAAAATTTTATTAACGATCTAAACAACTGCAAACTACTGTAAACGAAAAAGATCCTCGTGGTCGACGATATTACATACCGCTTAAACGTTAATTCGATTGCACGAGTATACAGCGTGCAATGACCTGCACTATTATTATATGCAACTTTTTCGAAAAAAGCAACACTTTTTGTCACTGTCAGTTACTTTTTTTGCAAAAACATTGTAAAAATTTAAAAAACAGCGATTTTTTGACTATTGGCATCTAGTACAGACCAATGTTTCAATTATCGCTGTTTTTTTATACAAAAAAGAGCAGAAATCCTCCTAGTTGTTTGGTCGTACTTACAATTTTACTGGATTTCCTTTTTTATTTCCATCTCCCTACTTAGTTTACACTATCTGCGCCCCTTTTTTATTTGACAACGAAATTATAATTTGTTATAATAACATTGTCGCTCGGTGTATTCGAGTGATTGTCGCCTCACTTTGCTTGAGGTGTGGATTGAAAATTATATATTGATGTTTATAATGATGAGTTCAGGTTAAACATAGGCTGTCGGGATTTTGTTTCTGGCGGTCTTTTTTTATATTCATCTATTATCGTTTGATGGTACTTTTCTTCTGCGTCTTTTCTGGCTTTAACGGCTTCTGCGAAAGAGCCAAAAGTTCCCTCAAGGAGCCACCCAAGGTTGTCAGTCTCTAGATACTCTATCCCATAACCTTCTCTTTCTAAGGCTTCATCAATCAGGTCTTGTACGTCTGTTGCGACGTACATCATTCCGTCAAAATCTTCCCACTCATCTTCTAAGAGTTGAAGTGCAGCCACACGGTGTGAACCTGTAACCAATGTATTACCGTAAGTTAAGATAGGGCAACCACCCATCCGTTAGTTTTTATACTTTCGGCGATTTCTCTCACTCTAGTCTCGCAAACTCTGTTTATTTTCTCCATCTCCATTACTGCATATGCGTTTGTATCCATCCCAACCACTCCTAATTTTTTTGCTAAGATGTGATATGATTTCTAAGACTTATTCTCGCTTCAAAGTGCTGGTAGTACAACATCCATAATTACGGCGATTTGTTATGATGACTAAAAAATAAATCATATACATTGTCCCCCCTATTTGATATAATGGAGTTAATCGTTGAATGGTAATCCTATCAAAAACGCTTCAAAAGGCAAAAAAAGAAAGGATGAAGGAGATTGAAAAGCATACGCACGGAATACACAGGTATAAGACAGGTCGGCGAGAAGTTTACTGCTGATCTCTCGATAAAAGGCAAAGAAAAACGCCTTGGAACCTTTAGCAGCATCGAAGAAGCCGTCAGTGCTCGAAAAAAAGCAATCGAAAAAACAGGCAAACGAAGGACATTCCGCAACTTAAAAGTTGGGGATAAAATCGGAATGCTTGAACTCATCGAAGATTTAGGGACTAGACAATTTTCCTCGACGTCGAAATGTAAGGCTTTTCTTTGCAAATGCGATTGCGGAGAAAAGAAAGTTTTACCTGGTATGGCAATTGGGCGTACTGTTAAAAGTTGCGGTTGTTTGAGCAATACAGTGAAACGTGCCAAAGACATACCACCAAAAACCAGGTTTGAAAAGTTAGTAGTTTTACACCATATAAACAATTCATCTACAACCGCCTTGACCTATCTTTGTGAATGTGATTGCGGGAACAAAATTACAGTCGCAGGTCATTCATTGCGCTCTGGTGGATTGAAAAGTTGTGGTTGTGTAAAAAGGGGGAATATCAAAAAACTTCATGAACAGAATCAAGAAAAGATATTCCTCAACCGCACGCATTTAGGGCGGATTACCAAAAATCCGATAGGAAAAAACAACAAAACAGGTGTCGTAGGCGTCCACAAACACGGCGAGAAATTCCGAGCTGGAATTCGTTTTAAAGGCAAACAATATCACCTTGGGACGTTCGACAATCTAGAAGATGCCCAGATTGCAAGAAAAAGAGGTGAAGAAAAATATTTCCAACCTATGATAGAAAAGTATTCGAAAGGAATGGAAAAAAATGAGAAAGTATGAAATCGAAAAAAATGTCACAATTGATGCTGTTGATATTATAGATCTGATCAACAAAAATCTATATGAAATAGCTAAGGAATTTAAATTCCCTAGCAAACTCGAAAGCGCAAAGATTGAGCGCATAGCTAATAACGTGTCAACTTTGCACCTTTTAGGCGCAAATCACGACAAAATGAAATTAGAGATTATCGGAGTAAATGATAATCTAAGCGGAATTATACAATTTACAAATGTGTGATTTTTGCAATTTTTTTACATTAATTGTGTGGAATTATTTAGAGTTAGTTAATGTGCTAACTCTTTTAATTGTTTTTCCTTTTAGTGATTTTGATGCACGTTCCATCAAATTCTAGTGTGACTTCGCGCTTGTCTCTAGTCAAGCCCATTTCGCTAATCCACACATTAGGTAATGCGATACGGTATCCGACAGAATTTGCGCTTGCTGTTGTATTAGCACCTTTGCCAACATTATTCACGCTTATGCGTGCATTACGTGTTTCCATTTTCTATTTTACCTCCTGGTTGTTTGGCGAACCAAAAAAGCATTAATTCATACAAAATTTTGGGATACACCGTTCCGAAATCTATTTTAAAACTTCTTAACATTTATTATAACATTATTAAGGGCTAATAATAAACCCTTTTTGTTAAATTTTTATTTTTTTTCAATCCCTTGATATACCGTTGTTAATCATCCACACTAATTTATTTCCAAAATACAACTAAATTTAAATTTTTTTTAAAATGAATAAAAAAGAACGGTAAAGATGACTGTGAGCAAATCAAAAAAATGAGACAAGTAACAGCTTCCGAACCAACCTCCCAACCCCTAAAAAAAGAAAAACGCATAAAAATTAAAAAATTTAACAAAAAGGGTTGAATATTAGTCCCTAATGCTGTATAATAGTAAGTACAGCAAGAGTGATAAATAAAAAAGACCCATTCCGCCACGAAGCAAGAATAAGTCTTAGTTATTATATCACATCTCAGCTTAAAAATCTAGGAGTGATCAAGATGGAAAGAGAATATTACAACAATCAAGGACACCCAATCAGCAACGACTTAAAAAAATACGCCATCATCGACAGGAAAACCGATGAAATTGTGTGTGTTTTTGAAGCTCCAAATAGGTTCGGTGGAGCGCATATGCCATCTTATCGACCAGAGGTTTTCCAGAAAACGGGTTTGGATTTCGAACTCAATTATAAGTATGGGTCGGGCAAAAAAATTGAAGATTTAGAAGTGTTTAATAAAATTAAACTTGATGACAAAGGACACATCTAATCGGAGTCCGCATTGGATGCGCAGATATTATTTTAACAACAAGGCTTGCGATGTGTGTACACATATGATGCAATGCTGTTGTTAACAACAAGCAAGGATATATCCTTGCTTGTTGTCTACATTATCTAATTTTTGATGATGTCGGCATCTGTGTTAAGATATACATCGAATGGCACTCTTTTAGCGTTCATAGCGTGCCACTTTTTGATCGCTTTATACCCTGTTTTCTGCGCATACTTTTTTTTGCGCTCGTTTTGCGCTGATTTAGTTTTATCCATTTTTCCACCATTCGAATTTTAGAAAATTACGGTGGTGTCTTGTAAAGGATAAGAAAAAAACAAAAAAATCGGGAACAAGTCGAAGACTGGAACCCGATTTTTTATCAGAATGGTTAGGACATGCACAATTAGAAACAACGATGATTTACGCACATGCGGACACAAAGATGAAGCGTGAGGCTATCGAAAAGGCAATTTCAGAACTGAATCCGTTTAGGACAACACCAGTAGCCACAATTGACTGGGATGACGAAGACACAATAAAGAGATTACATAGCTCGGCTTAGGATTATCCCGAAAATTTGAAAGAAAGAACCACTTACTACCGCTACCCTGCTTGAAAGTCGGGATAATTCAAAAGTCGGTATAAGTTCTGGCTTATTTCATGTTAACAACTATGAGGTGGACAATATATGTATACACATCACAAGCCTTGTTACTAAAATAATTTTAAAAAGCTTAAAATCATGATATAATATGCGCAACGGTACTGTCAAAAGTTCTATGAAAAAATGAAAAAAGCTAATCCCCTGAAACTGGCTCGCTCTTACTTCTTTGAAACGGTGATATTCCAAAGACAAACCTTTTATCATTCTACATAATTAGGGGGATAGGCTTTTCAAGCATCAAACGTTGTCGTTACAGCGTTTTAAGCAGTTTTTTATTAAAAATTTTTGACAATACGACGGCACTCAAGGAGGGCGAAAAATGAAAACGCTAGACCAATTAGAGTTGATGAGAAATTATGACGAAATTATAGAGGCTGTTTGGAATGACGGAGAACGATTTAGGATTGAATGTGGGGAAGAAGGAAAATGCGCGTATCTAGTTAACCCAAAAGATTTTTATGATTACATTGTCGACGTAAAAATCAGACAAGCTGGCAGGTCACACGAGTTAGAGGGTGGTAGGGATCCAGATGATATATTAAAAGAGATTGAGGGCGCTTAATGGCGTCTTTTTTTAACTAATTTCAAAATATTTTTTTTCAATGCAGTGGTAGATGTTGAACCTGTAAAAGCGTGATCAGCTAATAAAATCTTAAACTCATCATCTTCGAATAATTCATAGATTTCAAACATTTCCATTCCGTACCGGGCCAATTCTTCATATAAAATTGCTTTCAATTCTTCTTCTTTTGTTTCTACTTCAATTGATTCATAGTCAAAATTTTCATACACATCATCTCCTACCTGTAAACCTAAATTACTAGCACGATATTTATCAATCGCATTTTTACCTATCAAATAATCATTATGCCTACTTAGATTAATTTTGGCATGACTACCTTTTCCTGCTAAATCTTGAATGTCTTTAGGTGTCATATCCATGAATTCATATGCAAATCTAAATTTAGAGTAAATAGGTGCTAGTCCAGCCCTTAGTACTACACCTTCATCGTCTGGCAGTTTAAGTAACTCACTTAAAAACATTAATGGTTTTTCAATTTCACTAGTAGTTGTACTACTATGACTTTCATTATCACGTTGCGAAACCGATTCAGCACTAACGGTCATTACATCTAATTTACTTTTAATCTCTTTAGCTGTTGATTCATCAGTGGTCAATAAATATATGGTATTTGAACAATTGTTTTTAATCGCTTTAGCTCGCTTATCGTACAAAATATCCAACTGACTATAATCTTGTAAATAAATTGTATATCTTATATTACGACCACGATCCATAGACATCTTCGTTTCCATTTTTGGTATTTCTGGCATTTGCCCAAATTCTTCTAAAATATAATTAATCCGCCGTGGACTTTTCCCTTGATATTTACTTTTGATAATTTTATTTAATGCAAAACGTGATTGTTCAACAAATAAAGATGCTAAAGCCCAACGTGATTCATTATCATCAGGACAAATTAAAAAAATCGCTGTTGGTTTTTCTATGATTTCTTCAAAGTCAATATCGTTGGTACTTGTTAGCTTCGCAATCCCATCATCAACAAATAAACTTAACGCATCCATCGCAGTTGTGATTGTACTTCCACGTTGTTTATCGGGTGCAGATATAGTTGTCGAAGCTAAAGTTTTAGCTCTATTACCCAGTTCTCTTTCGTTGAAATACCAATCTAATTTTTTGATTTGTTTATCTTCTTCCACAGTAACATAATTTGTATCAAGTTCTTTCAGTAAGGCTTGCGTTAGATATGGAGAAACCCATTCTTCATAATTAGGCATTAAATCTTCTAAAGTCGCCATTACGATTCCGCTAATTAGATCTCTTGCGGTGTTCTGCCAAAATTTTTCTGTTGCACCTGGATCATTAGTCAGAATCATCGAAAATGCTTTGACTAAATTCATCACCTCAGAGAAGTCTCCCTGTAAATCATCATCACATTCATTTAACGCTTCTAGATAAGACTCCTTGATTAGTTTGTAAGGATCGTAACCTTGGCTATAATAGGGCTTATCCAGATTAATAATCTTTACATCATAACCACGTTTTTTTAACATATCTGATGTCGATGCGCAAATCTCCCCTTTTGTATCATTAATAACCATCGATTCTTGTACATATTCATATCCAGCAGGTGCAGGACGTGAAAGTAATTCAATGAAAGGAAAAGCTGATGTTTGGGTTTTGAATGCTCCAGTAATCCCCAAAACTGCATTATGTCTTGTCCCAACGTCAACATAAGCTCCTTCATCATCAACATGAAGAATCATACCACGCTCTTTAGGTGTCATATCATCATGTCTAATATAAACTAATTTTTCAAATTTTGCTAACTTTTTTGGGTCATTTTTCAAGCTTTCGATACTTTCATTTGCCCATTTTGCAGTTCCTTTGTTAGTTCCGATTTCAGGAGTTGATTTTGATAGCTTATATACTAGGTGATTAATACTTAAACAAAACAAACACATTACAGTGATAATTAAATTACCTTTCCACGTTTCACGAAATATCCGCAAATAAAAAAAGATGTTTAACTGGCGCAACCGATTGAACATAGTCGCTATATTAAACATCCAATTTAAAACAATTAAGCTGGTAATAAATAATGCATTTCCAAACACATAATGCCGCTTATTATTTTTATCACTGATTCCTATTTTCTCCATATTCTACTCCTCTCACCACCTGTTCGTAAAACGCAATTGCTTTTTGTGTTTCGTTTTCTGCCTGCCACATCATTCTTTTCATTGAAAAAAGCTCTTTATTAAGCGCTATCCTTTCTTTGTTTCGTTCTATTTTTTTACCCACTTGTTCATATTTATCACGCTTTTTGGCCATCACTTTCCTAAATTGATCTTGTCTATATAATTCACCCTGCTTTAAAACTGAATTCCCTATTTTTGTAAACAGTTCTTTTTCTTTGTTTTTTTGATAGTCTTGATATAAATGACGTTCACCAGTACCGTATGCTCGTTTATAAAAATTCATTTCAGCTTCTATCCTACGATTAAATTCATTATATTCATTTGGAAATTTATACTTTAAAATAAGTTTGCTTAGACTATCAACACGTTCTCTTTCTTGGTTACTAAGTCGCCCATATTGCCGTTTTTCAATGTTTGCTACTTGCTTAATATAATGAATAAATTCGCGGCGATATTCTAATTCTCTTGCACGATTGATGATTTTGTCGCGCATTAAATCGTTTATTAGTGTCATTTCAGGTGTCCTATCAACAATCGAAGAAACAATTTTTGTTTTTGCTTTATCAATATTTGATTGTAACATTTTGCCGCGCTCACGCTTAATTATCTTTTCAACGATACTCACGTGAACATGAATGTTGTCGGTATTATAATGGATTGCTGCTGTCCAATTCGCATTCCCAAGCAAATTCTCGCTTTTCAAAAGATGTGTAACACTTTTTCGTACCGCGACTTTTAATTGTTTACTATCAACTGTATTCTCGCACTTGTTTAAGATACCTTGTTCTTCTAACCAATTGTTATCAAAAGAAATAATAGGTATCCACATAACACCCTTTTTCTCATAAGCATCGGTAAATTTACGCTTGTAGAAATCTTTTTTATTTTTTGTCAATTCATCATCAAAAGCATCAAATAACCCTTCTGTTTTCTTTTCATCATCCATGTATTTATGATACTCGTAAAATGATTCGTTGTAACTTCGCTTTAATTCATCTTCTGGTTTAAATACTATGTCAGGCTTAATTTCACCTTCTTTGGCTTCTTCACGACCTAAATAATCCTGTGCATTTTTAAAATAACTGCTTTTAACATTTTTTGGCAATACGAATCCTGCAACTAAAACAACACCTGGCGAATTCATCGTTCTTGCTCTTTCTTGGATTGTGTTCTATATTTTGTTTTTGGTTTATACTTCATCTTCGTCCAACCTCTCTTTCGCCTCTTTCTAAAATTACTTTTTCTTTCGTTTTTTCTTGATAAATTCCTTGTAATCTTTTTGTCTTTTTTTTCTTGTAACATTGATTTAATATTTGCCTAAAATTAGAAACTTTTACATTTTTAAAATCATTACGCTCCAATGTTACCTGTAGTTCTTTATCACTAAAAGATCTTTTCAAAAGTTGATTTTTTTCTAAATAATTTAAAAAACCCTTAGAAAATTCTAAAAGTCTCGCATTTGTATTTAATTGTTTTTGATTATTTGTCATCTCATTACCTTTAAAATCACCAATCTCAAGATTGTATTTTTCTTTTAAAATTACTACCGCTTCTTTATAATCCACGTTTTCCATTTCAGAAACAAAACTAATAACATTACCGCCAGTATCACACCCAAAACATTTACAAATATTCTTATGTGGCGTAACTACAAAAGATGGAGTTGCTTCATCGTGTTCTGGGAAAGGACAAAGTGCTTTATAACTTGCTCCTTGTTTTTGAAGTGATACATAATCACTAACGACATCAACTATATTTACTTGTTCTACCACTTTCTTTATTACATCACGACTTAATTGTTGTGATTGTTTTTTTTGTATTTTATTTAATTCGTTCATTGCTTCTTCATATTTTTCATTACTACTACATTTGTAGTGTATAAATTCACTAGGCGCGAAAGTTTTTGTTACAAGTTGCTTGAGTTCTTTAGGCTTCTTTAAATAATCTCCTGGATCGTGCCCCTCTTCAAATGCAACAAATTTAATTTGCTTGTTTGCATCAAATGTTGAATCAACTTGCTTCATTGTTTCTTGTNTTTTTCTTAAGTTTTTTATTCCCGCTTTAAAACCTGGCACATCTCCATCAAACATAATCGTGAAGTGATTTGTATACTTGGCCAGTTGCTCAATTTGCGCATTGCTTAACGCTGTTCCTAATCCGCACACGACATTATTAATACCTGCTTGGTGTAATGCCATCACGTCAAACACTCCTTCGACTAAATATACATCATTTTTTTCTTTTATCGGATTTTTAGCTTGATACAGATTGTAAAGAACTTGGGATTTGAAAAAGCCAGCATAATCAGGCGACAAAAGGTATTTCATAGTATTATCATCTGTAATACTTCTACCATTAAAACCAACTAGTTTTCCGTCTACATCACGAATCGGAAACATTAGTCGTTTCCAATTACGTTCTCCATCTCTTTCATTCAACAAACCAACTTGTCTCAAAGATTGACTATCATCATTCATAAGTTCCTTTAAACAAAATGACGGAGAAAAACCTACTTCAAAATATTTCGCACTCTCATTGGACACCCCTCTTTTATTCAAGAATTCTATAGCTTCTTGTTTTTGTATATGGCTTTTATAAATATCATTTGCTGTTTCTAAAATATCCATCTTTTCACCCTTTTTGCTTTTTCTTCTGATTTGCTTTCGTTATTTGTAATGCTTTAATTTCTTTTTGGACTTCGCCCTTAGCGTGCACCAGTGCTGGATGTTTATAATTGGCCCATTCATTAAGATTTTCTAGTGGCGTGACCATACGATTAATAAGAAAATGATAATTCATCATCCGCTCATTCGTTTTTAACAATTTGTTGTTTTCATTAACTGCAATATGCATACCTTTCAATTTATCTGACAACTGGACATAAACTATCTTAGCTATATCCTCTGCAAGACTGCTCTTTCGCTTTTGTGCTTCTAATAACAATGTTTCAATAACTTCTGTCTTGCTTTTCGCAGTTGTTTTTGTCAATTCTATCAAATATGCATTCGCATGCTCGTTTAAGCGCAAATCTACCCTTACTTTACTCATTAAAATCACCACCAAACATATTTTCGAGTGTTTCACGATTTTCATTGAGTGCTTCTGTATTTAGTTGTAACAAATCTTTTAAGTGACTAAGAAGTTGATTGTATTTTAAATCTGCTTCAAGCTGTACTTCTTCTAATGCAAGTCTTGTTAACACATGTAGTAAATATTCCTGCCTGGATCTAAAACCAAATCTTCTTGCCAGTACATCAAGCCGATAAAGTATATCTTTATCTACATTCCTTATTTTAATATCAATTCTTGTTTTCTTTTTTATCATATTCATTTTTCCTTTTCTATCGGAAAAATCAGCCTCCATTTCATTCATCTGCCTGGTTAATCATATACTCCAATGCTTCAATTCGAGTTATATAATACTCAATACTTTCACTTATTATCGGGTGGTATGGTTGATTTTCGTATGTTAACTGCAGTCTTTCTAATTGTTCCCTCATTGCTTCTAGTTCTGCTTCATAGTCATGATTATCATCATTGTGATGATGATGGTGATGTCCACCTCCGCCTTGAAGTATTTCTTCGCGCTCCAAAATCGCTAATTCTGTATAATAACCTAATTCTACTTGTGACTCATTTTCACTCAAAGAACTTTCCAATGTGTAATCCTCATATTCTTCAAAAAAGAAATTTTCAATTTCACTAATTGTCAGTCTTTCGTCACTTCGCTCAACTAATCTCCAATCCATAGTCAATCCGATATTATGGTTTCCTTCACGATCAACCAAGCTTAACCGAACGTAATACCATTCTAATTTTTCATCATCTAAATCTACCCTAACAAAAGACCGTGTGTGATTCATCTCTGTTGTATAATGCATAATTTCTACTTCAGGTTTGTAGTAGCTACCATCACGATTTACTACTTGAAATTCCACGTCCAATCCTTCTTGTGATCCAACAAAAGTCGTTTCATGTACCAACAAATTAAGTTCGTGAACTCCTTCTATATATACCACTTTATGTATTCTTAGATTTCCATCCACATTTTGTGTATCGCGTTGCGCCCAACTATTCATTCTTGGTCTATCATCTTCGCTCCATATTCTAGTAGAGAAAAAAAACAAGAACCCAATAATCATAATCCAAGTCATTCGTCTATATCCTTTATTCATTTTATCAACAATCCTCCTATCTTCACTTTGTTTTTATCACAACAACATTTATTGACTTGCAAAACTTCTAAAATCAATACGCAACTCTGGATCAATTGGGATACCTCTTTCACGCCACTCAAAATGCAAGTGCGTCCCGGTTGAATTACCAGAATTTCCCTGAAAACCAATCACTTGGCCAGCTACTACTTGTTCACCAACCTGTACAGTTACATTTTGCATTAAATGTGAATAAATCGTCAAAACCCCTACACCATGCTCTATAAATACTACATTCCCCCAACCACCTGGATGACCAAGAAAGCCGTCGTTAGACCCAAAACGATTCACTACATGGGTCACTCTCCCGTCAAGGACACTTCTAACAGGTGTGCCAAATGCCGCTGCTAAATCAATTCCGTCATGCATCCCTCCCCATCTGGGTCCAAAAGGTGACGTAATCACAAATGGTAAATCTAAAGGCAAAGAAACGCCATCTATGATATGGGCTCCTTCGACATTCATCATTAACATCACATGACGTACGAGATAAGCATAGTGAAAATTACCACCATTCCAGTACAGATATGGGCGACCATTTGCCATACTAACCACATTAACGTAATCATATGTAGCACCTGTATGATTACCTAAAGACGGCGCAACTACCGTCCGTGAATAGAGTGCGGCTACATCGACATTATGATTATATCCACGATTTGCCAACCAATTGAGGTAAGCAATACCAAAATTATATGACTGTTTTATAGCCATTCGATCTTCACCTAATCCTAGCGTTTCTGCTCTCTGAATGATTTGCGCAAGGTATCTTACTCCTTGCGCTATACTTTCCTCATATTCTAACGTATTTGGTGGCAGTCCTGCACTCTCGCTACTTTGCATCAAATCAGGTACAAGACCACGAGTTTCTACTTGCATCATTGCCAATAGTTCTAACACCCAATCATCTATCTCATAACGATTTGCCCAATACTCTATTTCTGCTCTCCATCTCAATACCTCTCCATGAAAATAAATATCTTCTGTTTGAGCCTGACTTCGAGAAACAATTTCAATAATCGCATGTCGCGTCTCTTCGGTTGCTATTGCTCCAGAAACGACTACAAATAAAAAAAGACCGATACCAACCAGCACTTTTGTTCCTAAGATGCCCCATAGCCATCTTTTAATTTTTCTTTTCGCAAATTCTGTCAATGGTTTCATTACTTACCACCCTTAAACAAAGCAAGTTCTGCTTCGCTAGCATGAATATTGATTTTATAGTTACTATCACCACTAATGTGTACTAATGCTTGCCCTGTTCTAAAAGATGGAATCGCTTCCATCTCTCTTGCGGTGATTTGGTTTTTAAACACCGCTTTAACGGAATCTAGCTCATTAGCATCCAATTTTAATAAAAATTTGTATTGCGAGAGTTGAAATAGAGACTTAATTTTTTCGGCATGTTCACTTTTAATACCACTAATTGTATCACTGAGTTGATGTGTCGCAATTGTTAGTCCTCCGAAAAATTTAGGCGCTTCTCGCTGAATAGTTGACAAATAGTCTATTCCATCTGTGTTATTTGATTTTAAAAGGTGATGCATTTCGTCTCCTATTATCATAAAGAAGCGAATATCTTTGATATCAACACCTGAATCATAACGCTTTTTCTCAATACTGCCCAGCGTAAGCAATTCATTCCACAACATGGATTTAATACTAAACATCTGAGCTTGTTTAACATTGTCTGCTTGACTCATCAAATTTCGCAACGTATAAACAACCATATCTTCATTTAGTGTATTAATCGTACTTTTACGGTTAAAATACTTACCGTAAATATCGACAATATCATTAAGCTGTATTTCTAAATTTTCCAAATATTGTCTCTTAACTGTTGAAATGTTATTTGATTTTAAATCTTTCTTAACCTCATCCCGAACTTCTGAAAATAAAGGATTGTGCACTCCCGACTCATATAAGCGTTTTAAATAGCCACCAAACATTGACATTTCATGTCCGCTCAATACAGGTGCTATATATTTTAAAAATATTTTACCTTTAGAAAGCGATGTTTCGACATCAACACTAAAATCTAATGGATTAATCGCCTCTTCTCCACTTCCGTCAAGGTTGATTACTTTCCCCCCAAAAGCATGTGCGATATCTACAAATTCTCCTACTGGGTCTAATACACGTGTACGATGCCCCATTATTTCTAAAAATTTTAACAACTTTTTTAGAAATGTAGATTTCCCACTTCTTTGCGCACCGAATACACATGCATTGTAATTACCTCGCGTCTCGGTACGATGAAACAAATCAATTAAAAAACTGCCACCATCATCTGTAAATCCTAGCGGCATTCCTCTTGGATCATTTAACTGCGAAGTCGAAAACGGAAAACCTGCCGCAAATGTTAAAGCTGGTATTGCTATTCCATTTCGTCCATAAAGTATATCTCTTGTTGATTTTCGGAAAACAGCGCGTTGCTCATTTTCTTGTTCATTAAGCAATATGACACCTTTAATCGCATTTCCCTCTAATTTTTCCAACGTTTCTTTCACTCTCTTATCTAAATCTTCTAATGTTTTTTCAAATAAGTGCAACCTGATGGCACACTTGACAACAACCTCTCCTGCACCATCTATATCTTTAACTAAATCCCCGAGTTCGTGCAATTGTTTTGTTGATTTCACTTTATCGACCATATCAATTTTAGGATCATAAGTGCGCCCTAAATGCTCATTCATACTCGTATTGATATTGCCCAGCACCACTGCATTCGATTCTGGGGTAGCTGTAATGACAATAAAAATACCTTGTTGTTTAAAGCGATTCATCCATCCTGCGGGTACATTTTTTGGATATTCATACACATGTATTATTGTTTCAAAACCGTCACCTTTGCGAATGTAATCAGGTTGAACTTTTTGTCCTCCTGTTGGTCCAACTTTTAAAACAAAGTCATCATCAATTTCTTTAATTCGCTTTACTTTTTCTTTAACCTGCTTTTTTCTTATACGTACCTCTTTTGTTTTTTTAAACTTCGACATTCTTTAACCTCCTTCTATCGAAATTGTTGAGTTAAGGTTGTTGATTTTTGTAATGAGTGCGTCCTTATAATTGACTGGTAATGTCTCTGTATTCAATCGCGGCATATTTAAAACTGTATCCCTTATTGCATTCACCTCTGTCATGTTTTCACCGAAAATAACACAAAAATATTGTTGTTGAGTTCTGTGTTGTTGACGGTATTTTAGACTAGCAATATCTTGTTCTATCCACCATTCATGTTGCCTTACCTCTTTTTCTTTATCACTTAATTGATCACGTTTGTACTCATAATGATCAATCTGCTTTTGATGATTAATTAAAAAATCTAATATTAAGAAATTAACTGGCTTTACCAATGTACGTATTCCACCTTTATAATCATCAATAAGCCTTTTAATCTCCGAATTAGTAAATTTTGCGACACCTGGTGTGCCATTAATTTTTAAAATATCCATGACATCTCCATCAACCGTTTTATACACATCTTCAATTCTTCCAATAACTTGCATCTTTTCTCTAATATCTTGTATCGCCTTCTTTCTTTTTGAGCGCGTTAAAGGTTTCTTTGTTTTAATAAAATTTTCCTCCGATTCTTTTTCACTTATACCTGGATTGTTATAATTTTCCTTTACTTCTTCCTTTTTTACTTTTGTTTTCTTCCCTTTTTTCATCTTGCACCTCTTCAACTTTTTGTCGCATACCATTGTAAGTCTTAAAATCCGCTCTTAACCACAACATATATGCACGCCATTTCCTCATTCCAGCATTTTCTCTCGAACGCGGTAAAAACCACAGTGTTATAAATGTACAAAAAATCCAATACACCCATCTAAAAGAAGAATGAACCACTTGACCTGACAAAGCTGAAAAAATGAAACAAATGACTAAAAAACCAAAATCTATTACATAAATATGTCTGCTTAATTTAGTTTCTGAGTTTATTTCTTTTGGGATTTGATACATATCTATTGTCTCCTTTGTTTTTCATTCCATTTTGAATGGTTTTCAATTATAGATTCTTCTTCCTTTTGCATTAAATCTTGTGCCCATCTTTGACTTTCATTTCCTTGATTCTCTATTGTCTCTCGATTTTGTTCTTCACTCCATTTTGTTTGCGCATCCGTTCTGAATTCTTCACGCTTCTCCATTGAATTTGATGCCCATCTTTGACTTTCATTTCCTTGATTCTCTATTGTCTCTCGATTTTGTTCTTCACTCCATTTTGTTTGCGCATCCGTTCTGAATTCTTCATGGATCTCCGTTAAATCTTGTGCCCATCTTTCGCTTTCATTTCCTAGATTTTCACCTAATCCTTCTGGCGAAGTTGAAAATGATAGTGGTTCTTCTTCCTTGTTTTCTTTATTCATTTGTTTTTTATCAGAATCAGTTTTTTTAGATAAATCGGTTGCTTCTTCTTTTTCATCACTAGGATTCCACGCACCTAGCCATTCGTTCACTTCTTCACCTGTCGGTGCTGGCGCTAAATCAGCAATTACCTTACCTACTTTGTAGGCTAATGAATTTGGATTACCAAACTGCTTCTTTTGGACTTTAGGGTTTATCACTTCTTTGTTTTTTTCGTTTTCGCCATTTTCAACTTTTTGGTTTTCATCAGTTTCAAACGCTTGATTTCCATTTTCGTCATTTTCAACTTTTTGGTTTTCATCAGCTTCAAATGCTTGATTTCCATTTTCGTCATTTTCAACTTTTTGGTTTTCATCAGCTTCAAATGCTTGATTTCTATTTTCACCGCTCCAAAAACTTTTATCCATTTTTCCAGTGTTCTCTAAAGCAAGTGATACCTCACTTTTACTCATACCACTAGAAACATTTGCACCTACTCTGGAAGCTGCTGCAAGTTGGTTACTTGTCGGTTTATCATAAAATGCAGCACCCATTTTTGCTTTCATATCAGCAAGTGCTTGCGTCTGATTTTGACTTCCTTCTTGTTGATTTCTTTCTTGTTGATTTCCATTTTCATAATCCTCGCCATTAATCCCCTCATTGATTCCACCTGCGAAATTTTTAGCACCACCTGCTACATTCTTTACACTTCTCACCGCGTGCGATCCCATCACTGTCATTGCTTGCATCGCCCTCAAAGAATCTGCTGATATACCCGCATCTTGTCCTGTTAATTTTTCTACAATCTTCGGGCCATCAATAAGTCCAAGTGAACCACCGATAAGCCAAAACAAGCGTGGAACAATATCAAAACTTTGTCCATTAAGCCACAAAACAAATCTAATATACATCACCAAAACTAATACAACAAAGAATATAACAACAAATGTATTACCTAAGTCTGAAAGTAATGTTTTGGTTTTAGTTCCGTCGTGCATATTAAATACACCTACAAACCCTAAAATTAATCGCTTGAACCCTGTTTCAAATCCTAACCTAGTAAATTTAACCCCACTAAAAACAAGCGCTATCGTTATTATTACTAACTGGACAATTATGAAAAATGGATCAATAATAACGAATCGGTATGTATGTCCGACAAGAAAATCAATCTCACCAACTAATGTAATGCGCCCATCAGATAATTCTTCTGGCACAAATCCAGTTGGTGTAACTCTCATAGCATGAGTAAACACTTCACGGTCTGCAACTTCTCTATAACTAAAATGTAGCAGCTCAAAAGTATTCAAGTTATTTCTATGACTTAAACTACTTGGATCAAACATTTCTCCAAATCCCACTGCATGATTAATATCAATAATCGAGTCTCTTACCAAACCATCTGTTAATGACATTCCTTGTTCTGTGGCTGTTACATAGTTGACTCCTGCACTGAGTAATGATTGGGCGCTATTTATCAAAAAACCTGTTCCGACAATAATCAATCCTGTAAGAACTATATTTCGCACCGCTTTTTTGAAATAATCAACACCCTCTGCGCCTTTATACAGTGTCTTATAACCTATCCATGCTACGATTAGTGGCGTTACTAGCCATACTGCTGCATTGACATATGCGATTAAGTCCATTAGAATCTCAGAATTAAAAAACGGATTGGAAAGCGTCAATAAAGAAAAAACTGCTTCTTCCACCATTTCAACAATCGTACTTAAAAAACGAATGCTTCCCCATATGATCGTACGACTAATATCTGAGATGAAATTTTGGCGAATAATAAAAGGATGTAGCCTTTCATATCTTTCATAACTCGGATTGGCATATATTATCATTGTATTGAATAAAAGAAAAATAGCGGTCAAGATTATGATAATCCTGGGCCGCTTTTTTAGCTTTTTTATACTTTTTAACATGAGTCACCTCCTATTTCCCCATCATTTCTTATTCACTTTAAGCAAACATAGTTACTATCCAAGCACCAAGCATGACCGCACTAAATATCAAAAGGGAACCTAATAAAATTCCTGTTAAGTGCTTCTTAAATACTTCCATTCCGTGTGCGGTATTTAAAAATATCGCAAACCCTACTCCCATCAAAACCAAGACTAGAAATGCTGCTCCTATCATAAAACCTGCTTGTCCTACTGCTTCTATTGATCGTATAATCGCTTCCATCTTTTAACCTTCTTTCTTTTTATCTATAAATTTCAATCTATTAATTTCCTATAAAAACATTTTAGCGTGGGACTTCTAATTCCACTCATTTTACTCGCCTCCTCAAATTATTCTTTTTTAAAAGATAAAAGGTAAAGAAAAAACGTCCTAATCATCAGACGTACAACTTTACCTTATTCTTTATTTTTAAATCTTTTCTTTTGTTTCTTTTCTGTTTTTCTCTTTAACTGCAAATGCAATACCAAATGCCGTTACGATAATACCTACAATCCATATTGTTGATCTTGTAGCTCCTGTTTCTGGCAACACCCTTGTCTCATCCTCTATCTCAACTTCTACATATGGATGGAGTTTCTGGTTAACATCACTTCCGTCTTTGTTGTGCTCATACACTTGCTCACGCTCCACTTCGCCATCTTCAAACTCAAAACGGATGTATAGCGTTTCGCTCCAGAATAGATATTCACCTTCTAATTCACCAGAATTAATCAAGTCTGACTCGACTGTAAATAACTCAACGATATTCTCGACTGTATAATCAATATAATCAGTTTCAAATATTAGTCTCGCAGAACCATCTGCCATTCGCTCCCACAAGAAA
>JGI990J12352_1000111_pt1 | contig 18329 bp, 14 predicted proteins | sample Intmic4MA4BA4MSA_FD_12352 | JGI IMG/M metagenome (IMG submission 12352) | reverse complement strand
CCCATGGTGATAGCAGTGCGAATTTGATCCACCTGAGTGGCTTGATCGTTATCCGCATCGTGCAAAGTGAAGTCCATACCGGCAAGACCCAGCTCATTCGCCAACGCATCGCGAACAGTCGCAATGAAGGTATCAGCAAAAGAGTAGATGAATACGTCAACACGCAACGCATCGTCTGCTGGTTCGGGTGTAGGTACGGCAGCCGCTTCGTCTCCGGGTTCATCAACGGGGGCAGGGGGAGCCTCAGTGGTTCCGCATGCGGCTAGGGTGAATACCAAAGCCATGGCCAATAATAGTGCAAGTAGTCTCTTCATTTTTCTTTCTTCCTTTCTTCGTTTCACAATTTTTATATTTAAAAAGTTTCTAAATATAAACAAGTTAATACAGTGTCGTTTGATCCAATTCGTCTTTTGCTTCCTGCTTCGCCTTTTCGGCGCATTTTTTATCTAAGCGATTACGCAAAAAACCCAAAGGGACACCGTTAATAATCATGATTACCACAACTATATTTGAAATCTGAGCCGGAATCAAATCAAAAAAACTCATCCCGATCATTGCAATGAATACAAAAAAGCAAATAATTAAAATTACATCTACAAAACGTATAATTTTTTCCATACTTTCCTTTCTCTGGTTAGCGGTTCATCTATAAAAATATGCCGATAATGATAATGAATAGTATAATTCAAAAAAACCTTTTTGTAAAACCTTTTTTATGCTTTTTTCATACTTACGAAAATATTCGGCACTTTAAATCAAAAATCAAACTACTTTTTAGATAAGATGCCGTAAGCGGAATGAAACCTACAAGATATTGCGTCTAAAATTAAGCTTCTTTACAATTCCACTCTTGCAAATTCTCAAAAAGCATCGTACTATTATGCAGAGTAGTTGTTGGAAGGGAGATAATTTCATGAATTTAGAGGAACTCAGGTCTCAATTTACAGAGCTATACGGCCCTGGCGAATGCTTCACATTTCATTCTCCGGGCAGAGTAAATCTCATCGGTGAGCATACAGACTACAATGGCGGCTACGTCTTTCCCTGCGCCTTAAGCCTTGGCACATACGGCGTGGCAAGGAAAAGACAGGATAGCCGCTTGCGTTTTTTCTCCACCAAATTCGGCGGCGCACCCGTTGAATTGAGCTTGGACGCTGTCGTCTATAATAAGGAAAACGAATGGGTTAACTACCTGCTGGGCGTTATTTTTGAGTTCCGGAAGCTAGGGTTCGACCTATCTGGTCTGGACTTGCTCATCGCCGGCAACGTATCCAGCAATGCAGGGCTATCCTCCTCCGCCAGTGTCGAGTTGCTCATGTGCGTGATCTTGGACACCTTATTTTCCTGCAAGATGCCGATGGTCGAGCTTGTCAAAATCTCGCAACGTGCCGAGAATGCATTCGTTGGCGTAAGCTGTGGCATCATGGATCAATTTGCCATCGGCATGGGGCGAAAAGATCGGGCAATGCTCTTAGATTGCAAAACGCTCTCACACAAATATATCCCGATCGTCCTTCAGTCGCATAGCCTTGTTATTAGTAACACAAACAGCCCAAGAAGCCTTGCAGGCTCTAAGTACAACGAACGACGCGCCGAGTGCGAAACGGCAGCGCGCTACCTTGGCGTAGCGCTACTTTGCGACCTAACCACGTCCGAATTTGAAGCAATATCGCACCAAATTAGCGACCTAACCGCATTAAAGCGTGCCAAACACGTGATCTATGAAAACCAGCGCGCAATAGAAGGTGCCGCATACTTGGAAAAAGGTGACCTCGCGGCCTTTGGAAAACTTATGAACGAATCCCACAAATCCCTACGGGCTCTGTATGAAGTGACCGGTTTCAACTTAGATACGCTCGCCGAAGCAGCATGGCAGCAACCTGGCGTCCTAGGCGCACGTATGACGGGCGCAGGATTTGGCGGCTGTACCGTAAGCCTTGTAGAAAACGAACATATCGACGCATTCATCAAACAAGTTGGACAATACTACCAAGAAAAAACAGGTCTTACAGCAGACTTCTACGTCGCCAATATTGGTGACGGTGCAAGAAGGGTGGCATAGCTTTGCGCATCATCATAAATTATGAAATTGAGCGACTGCTCAGCTTCGGCCTGCAACATAATCTACTGGAAGCCGAAGATATAGTCCCTGTCCGCAACGCACTTTTAGACCTGCTCTGCGTAGCCGAGCCATATAATGGCACCGTCAGCTACGAAGCTGAAACCGCAACGGAAGTATTAGAGCAAATACTCGACTTCGCCTCCGAAACAGGCCTCATCTCCGAAGATACAATCACCCGGCGGGATACATTTTCAGCTCGAGTCATGGGTCTGCTCATGCCGCGCGGCTCCGAGGTCGTGCGGGATTTTTACACGCGCTACAACCGAAATCCGGAAGAAGCGACAGATGCTTTTTACGCCCTATCGCGCGCGTCTAACTATATACAAGTAGACCGTGTGCAAAAAAACACCTACTGGACAGGTTCCTCCGATTTCGGGCCGTTAGAGATTTCCATCAACCTCGCAAAACCCGAAAAGGATCCGCGAGACATTGCAGCTGCAAAACACGCCCCTGCAACAGCGTACCCAAGCTGCCTGCTCTGCAAAGAAAACGCAGGCTTTGCCGGAACACATTCGCATCCGGCCCGCCAAAATCACCGAATCATCCCCATCAAGTTAAACGAAGATGCATGGTATCTCCAATACTCGCCCTATGTCTATTATAATGAACATTGCATCATTCTAGATGCAATGCACAGACCCATGCAGATCACGGAATCGACCTTCCGGCGGTTGTTTGATTTTGTGACGCAATTTCCGCATTATTTCATTGGTTCAAACGCGGATTTGCCTATCGTGGGCGGCTCAATTTTGAATCACGACCATTTCCAAGGCGGCCGCCATGAATTCCCGATGGCGAAAGCGTCAGCATACCAATCTTACACACACAACCAGTTCCCGGGTGTCCATATCTCCATTGTAAAATGGCCCATGTCCGTAATCCGCATCGCAGGCACCGAGAAAGACTCGCTAATTCGCCTGGCAATGCACATATTCAAAGCCTGGCAAACTTACTCCGACCCCACAGTAAATATCCACGCCCAAACAGGGGAGACACCGCACAATACCGTAACCCCCATCGCGCGCGTCAACAAAAGCGGGCAATTCGAGTTAGACATCGTATTACGAAACAATCGGACAACGGAAACGCATCCCTTCGGCCTATTCCACCCGCACGAAAACCTGCATCACATCAAGAAGGAAAACATTGGTCTAATCGAAGTAATGGGTCTTGCCATTTTACCGGCACGACTGCAAGCGGAATTTAACGAAATCGAATCCATATTGCAAACACCCTTTGATCCCGCACTACTCAAAAATAGCCCCCATATCCTGAAGCATTCGGATTGGATTCATGCGCTCGTCTCAAAATACGGTACAGAGAACACCCAACCCACCGCAAAGCAAATCATCAAGGAAGAGACTGCCGCTATTTTTGCGAAAGTTTTAACAGACGCTGGCGTGTTCAAATGGGACGAGCAGGGCATGGCGCATTTCAATACCTGTATACAATCGTTTGGCTTCAAAATTCGCTAGAGGAGGAGCATTGCCATGCAAAAAATTCGTCCGTGGGGCACTTTGCCGACCGGAGAACAGGTAGACCTCATCACATTAGAAGGTCCCGGGGGTGCCGTTGCAGAGGTAAGCACGCTCGGTTGTATTGTCCGTTCTTTGACCATCCCACTCTCCGGTGGCGAAATGCGGCAAGTCATACTCGGGTTTGAAACCTTGGAGGAATACATCGCCGATACCGAATCTTTCGGCGCGATTGTGGGGCCATACGCCAACCGCATCGCAGGCGGAACCTTTTCGTTAGAAGGCAAAACGTTCCGGCTTACGCAAAATCACGGACAACACACCCTCCACAGCAACCACTTCTGGCGGCGAGCCGTATATCGGTACGAGATGCAAGACAACACCTTGTGTTTGCGGCACAGAAGTCCTGATGGGGAAGGCGGTTTTCCCGGCAACCGTGACATCACCGCCAGCTTTTCATGGCAGGCACCTATGTCTTTCCGGATTAACTATCAGGTCAAAACCGACCGTCCCACAGTTGTTAGCGCTACGAACCATTGCTATTTCTGCCTCACACCAGGTAGCGATGCCTTTTCGCATAAGCTTCAAGTCCAAGCGAAAGCTTACACGCCGACGGACGCTGACGATCTTCCCACAGGCGAAATCCGTCCTGTAGATGGCACGGAATTCGATTTCCGCACCATGCGCCCCGTGGCACAGCATTACGATCACAATCTGGTCTTGACACAAGGTGTCGATCCCGCCGCTGTTTTAGAATCGCCGGACGGAGCCGTCACCCTGTCGGTATATACGAACATGCCGGGCTTGCAGGTGTATACCTCCGCGCACGTAAAACCGCCCCATCCACCTGGTTCTGCTGTTTGTTTAGAGCCGCAAAATTTCCCAAACGCGCCAAATATCCCACACTTTCCATCGTCCGTAGCCACAGAGGAAAAACCCTTTGTGTCACAGATAACATTTGCGTTTTCTGAGTAAATCACGATTTCTGTTAAATTTAAAGGAGACGAATCCCAAAAATGAAAAAAATACTAGCCATCGACATTGGCGGCACCGCGATCAAATATGGAATCTTAGATGAAAACGGAACCTTGTTAGAAGAAAAGAAAACAGAGACAGAGGCCATGAAAGGCGCCGCACACCTGGTCGAAAAAGTGTGTACGCTCATATCTCAAACAAAAAATGACCATGAGCTCGCCGGCGTAACCATCTCCACCGCCGGGATTGTCGATGTAGAGAAAGGCGAAATCGTCTGGGCAAACGATAATCTGCCCGGCTACACAGGCACAAAATGGAAGCAGATTTTAGAATCCCGTTTCCAAATCCCCTGTGAAGTAGAGAATGACGGATTCTGTGCAGGGCTTGCTGAGTATTATTCCGGATCTTTACAAGGCACAAAGGTCGGGCTTTGCCTTGTCATCGGCACAGGAATCGGCGGCGCTTTAGTCGTAGACGGCAATATCTTCCACGGAGCAAATTTCGCCGCCACAGAAATTGGATACCTCATTTTACCCCAAGGGGGTTTTGAGGCCACAGGCTCTACAAAAGCACTGGTAGAATCTGTCGCCGCCCGAAAGGGCATCCCTCCAAGCCAAACAAACGGTTATGAAATCCTGCAACAAGCAAAAGCAGGGGAGGAGGTCTCTGCCAATGCAATTTCAGAAATGTGTGATATCCTAGGTGCAGGCATCGCCAACATCTGCTACGTAGCAAACCCTGAAGTCATCGTCATCGGTGGCGGCATCAGCGCACAGAAAGAATACTTATACCCAAAAATCCGTGCCGCACTTGATAAATATCTCATGAAAAGCGTTGCTGAAAACACAAAATTAACGTTCGCCGTGCACGAGAACTTGGCAGGGCTATTAGGTGCCTTTTATAATTTCCGCAAGCGACAAGGCTGGACGTAAACCTCCGATAAAAAAGAGCCAATGCGTAAATACATTGGCTCTTTTTTATAATAAGAAAAAATCTCCAATGCGCAAACGCATTGGAGATTTTTGTTTTACTTTTTGCCGTCCGACAGGACAGAGCCAGACTTACTAGAGCGCCCTTCCCATGCGTGCATTGCCAGAGCAACCGCAATAACAGCGTAAGCAACAAACACACGGAAGAACTCACCAATCTGCGCATTCCCCAGAAGGTTTTGCCCAGCATTGGCCGACAGGATAAACAGGGTATGGAACAAAACAACCCCCAAAAGCGCCTGCTTTACAGTAGCCTTCTGAACCGAAGCGCCACCAACCAAAAGCGCCGCGATAGAGAAGAGACCCACCTGCAAATGCGAACCATAAGTCGCAACCGTACCAATATTTTGTAGCGAGATCAGATGTCCAATACTCGCAAGGACGGTTGACATAATGATAGCAATGATCCGAATCCGATTCACATTGATACCCGCAGAGGCCGCAACTGAACGGTCTTGACCAACGGTTCTCATATTCTGCCCTAGCTTGGTTGTCATAAACCAGTTTATACCGAAACAAAGAGCAATAATAACAATATAGGTCAGAACCGGAAGCCGAACACTCAAAAGACTAGCCTCAAGCACAGGGACATAGGTAAGTCCGAAAAGCACCCCGGCAGCCACAATGTAAAGGATCGGTCGAACTGGAAGCCCAGATTGTTTCTGAATAACCTTCACCTGTACAATGCGATACAGAGAGTAAATCACAGCACCCACAACACCAAAGGTTACCGCGTCCAAAAGTCCCAACCGGGGAGTCGCCATAAAGGTGCCAACCGCAGGAATAAAGCTTACAACGTAGAGAATCGAGAGTGGAACCACTGCTTTTGCAAGCTGTTTTAGCTTCAATGCCCGCTTCTTCGTAGCACGATAAAGGAACAAAAGCCCCGAAATAACAAGTGAACCCCAGAATGCAACGTCAACAATGTTAATCATCGGCACATTGTCCAGTCCGTGATGAAGCGTCCCCTCTAAAACAAGCGCATTGAGTACGCCTACACCGGTAGAGATCATGAGCTGATCGTTGGCAATCGGGATAATCCCGCCCAAAACCACAAGGAAAAGGAACTGATACAGGCCATCAGAGAAGAAGCCGGCAACCATGCCGCCGATCATCTCAGTACCTTTCATGCTGTTGAAGAGCTTACCAACCAAAAACCCGAATAGAATTGCAATCGGTACCGCTATCACAACAACCATAAGAATCCCGGTAAAGCCAACCCCACCCCAAAGAAGTGTGAGGAAGATCGCAATCTGCGTCGCAATGGCACCGATCACGATAGAGAAGTTAAGCCCCAAACCTGCCACAACAGGAATCAAAAGGCTCAATACCATAAAGGAGTTTCTGCTAAAGCGCATAAATAGCTCTTCAAACAAGAAGGGAAGGGAAATACCAGAAGCCGCAAATGCGCCAACACAAAGAATCAAGAAAAGGACGGTCACGTTGTTTTCAAATAAAAATCGACGAATTTTTGTTCCAATGCTTTGGTTTTCCATTATTTGCCACCGCCTTTCGCTTTACTAAGTGCGTAGAGAATGATTCCGTTAGAAACAATAAGCCGCATAATCTCTGAAAGGTTACCCACAGGGAATGCGTGGTTCGCAACCGGAAGTGCCACTGTCAACGTCCCATGGAACAGGAGCGTACCTAAAATCACGTTGAAAATAGTCGCTCGCTTAATCGTGGCACCGCCAATCAAAATCGAAGCCACACAAGCAAATCCCATCATCATGGGCGCACTGTATAATTGCAGAAACCCGAAGCTCTGCGCATAGATCACAATACCCACGCCACCCAGCGCAGTAGAAATTGCAGTGCCAAGGACTCGCATCCGATTCACGTTGATGCCGTTCGCTTTTGCATAGCTGGGGTTTGCGCCTGCAGCGGCCATCATCATACCAAAACGGCTTTTGGTGAAAAGCCAAGCGAAAAAACAAGTGATCAAAAATGCGAAAATCAAACCAGTCGGAAAGGTAAAGTTCCCGACTTGAACAACTAAGAGGTTATTAAGCACACCACTAAAGTCATCCACCAAACTGATGGTGTTCCGAAGCCCCTCACCAGCTACCGGCCAGATAGAGGTACTGCTGCGGAAGGGAAGTATCAACCACATAATGTTAAACAGCGCCACGAAAGAAAAGCCCACATAAGTAGAAACAATCATCTCGTTGCCCTTAACCATGTTAAGCAAAAGCCCGTAAAGAATCCCCAGAACACCGGCGAATACAACCGCCAAAACAAGCGCCACAGTGATGGAAACAAGCCCATCGGCAGTCGGATTGCTGGCAAGTGCATCAAAGTATCCATGGTACCTAAGTTCAATACTGACAAGCGCACCCAAAAGGCCACCAACAATACCAATCGAGACCCCAAAGTTCGGACCAATACCACTTTGGATGCCGGGCACCATAGCCAGAACCAATATCCCAAACATCCCCCAGCGTCGAATCACGTCAGAAATCAACCAAGGGATATCCATGCCATAAAACGCCGCAAGCCCCATCAAGGCCAGGAAGAAGGCAAGGATAATCGTCCGCGGTACTCCAAATTCTCTCGCCCCTTTTTTCAGGACGCCTAATGTACGTTCCATAATTAATCTACCTCACTATTCTGTGCAGCACTCATGGCGAGACCAAATTTTGCATCTGGCGCATTCGGTGCAAGAATGTCTGAAATCTTACCATCAGATACGATAGCAATACGGTCACAAATGCTACGAAGCTCTGCAAGCTCACTGCTGATCATAATAATAGTAAGCCCTTCAGACCGAAGTTTTGCAAGATGCTCCAGAATCAACTTTTTCGCACCGATATCAATTCCGCGAGTAGGTTCAGATACAACCAGAATGCGCGGCTTCATTGTAAGCGCGGCAGCCAAACAGACTTTCTGTTGATTCCCGCCGGACAGGGCACCCACACGCTGATGTCCGCCAACACAGCGAACATCTAGCAGTTCAATCATATCTTTGGCATGTTGATCCATCTGCTTTTTGCGAAGAAGCTTGGTAATCCCAAAGTTTTTCAAAAAGCCCTTACTAGTAGTCATTGCACTGAAAATGATGTTGTGTGCAATGCTCTCTTCAAGCAAAAGCCCCACACTGCGCCGATCTTCCGAAACGAAGGAAACACCTTTAGAAAGCGCATCGCCAAGCTTCGAGAAGACAAGTGGCTCACCAAAGACACAGGCTTCCCCCTCAGCAGCGAACATGCCCATCAAGCCATTGGGAATACCTACCTTACCTTGACCGGCAAGACCGCCAATTCCGAAAATTTCCCCGGCCTTGACCTCAAAATCAACGCCGCGCACTGTTTCGCCCGGCATCTCTACACGCAATCCCTTAACCGAAAGCGCAACCGGCGCATCCGCCAAAGAAGCTGACGTTTTCTTGTCATCATCCACCAACTTCTCAATGGAACGACCCACCATAAGCTCGGCAATTTCAACCGGGTTCGTGTCTGCAATAGCCTTTGAGGTAATCAGCTCACCATCTCGCAGAACAGTCATATGTTCAGCCACCTGCATGATTTCAGAAAGACGGTGCGTAATAAAGATAATCGCGATTCCTTTTGCGGCCAAAGATTGCATGACTTTAAGTAACTGATCAGCTTCACTTTCAGTCAATACCGCAGTAGGTTCGTCAAAGACCAGAAGCTTGATATTTTCCTTATCAATCTCCCGCGCAATTTCAACAAACTGCATATAGCCAACGGGAAGCCCCGCAACTTTTACATGTTCGCTAATATCCATCCCAATCGTGTCCAATGCGCGCCTAGCGTCAGCGCTCATCTTTTGGCGATCAAGTTGTTCCAATTCTTTTCCAAAGACACGACTAGGTAGGGTAGGGGTCGTGTCTTCTCTGCCTACCTTAATATTTTCAGCAATGGTAAATCCGGGAATCAGCATAAACTCCTGGTGAACCATACCAATACCGGCCTGCATTGCATCGTGAGGCGAACGGAAATTCACCTCATCACCTGAGACCTTCATAGTCCCGCTATATCCACCCGTGTCGTGAATGACGGACATTCCGAACAGAATGTTCATCAGCGTGCTCTTCCCAGCACCATTTTCCCCCACCAAAGCATAAATCTGCCCCTCTTTTACCGAGAGAGAGATATCTTTGAGCACAGGGTTACCGCTGTATTCTTTTCTAATATGCTCTAGTTCAAGCACGTAACGCCGCTCTTCCATCTTTTCGCCCCTTCCTCAAGATCTTCTATTTTAGCACTTTATATCGTGTTACTATACCAGACGAATGCCTATATGTAAAGCGTTTTCAGTGATTTTTGCAATAAATTTATACTGGTTTTGCATCAGAACAGACCACCCGATACATATTGCACATATTGCACCCTTGTTTTTCCTGTGATTTTAGCGAATTGCTCGCAACTTTGCAAGCGAGAAGTTGTAATGCGTCAAAATCCTAAAATACCACTTTCTCCAAAAACAACCGGCAGGGGATAGTCCCATCGAAGTTTTTCTAAAAAAAGGGTAGCCAACAAGAGGGAAATGAGGTATTATATAAGTTAATACGATTTCACACAGGGAAGGGTGCGTGCACACCTCCCTCCGCAAAACATGCAAGTCATGACAATCGAAAAATATCCCGAATCTAAATAGCCATTGATCTATAACAATAATTCCCAAACAAACTCAATCCCAACCTAGGGATATCCGCATTTTTGCTAACGCCCCCTCTCCCCCGCTGATAGGGGAGCGAACAGGGGAGATGCCACTAGAAATAAGTAGGAAAAACGATTATTTTTGTTGAAGGGAGACAGTTTTATGAAGGTTCTTCTCGTAAATGGAAGCCCGAACAAAGAAGGTTGCACCTACACAGCGCTCACCGAGGTTGCGGGTGCGTTAGAGTCAGCAGGGGTCAGCACAGAAATATTCCAGCTAGGTGCAGAGCCCATAGAAGGGTGCCGCGACTGTTCCTACTGCAGAAAGATGAAGACTTGCGTGATAGAAGATAAGGTAAACGAGTTCGCCGCCCTTGCAAGTGGGGTTGACGGTCTCGTATTCGGCTCGCCCGTCCACTTTGCTGCGGCAAGTGGTTCGATAACATCGTTTATGGATCGCTTATTTTTCTCTTGCGGTATGCGAATTTTCGCCGGAAAGCCTGGTGCTGTAGTCGTTAGCTGTCGCCGCGGGGGATCTACCGCAGCTTTAGACCAGTTAAATAAGTATCTGTCCATCAGCCAGATGCCAATTGTCTCTAGTCAATATTGGAACATGATACATGGTATAACGCCTGACGAAGTATTGCAGGATTCAGAAGGAGTGCAAATCATGCGTACCTTAGGTAAAAACATGGCTTGGCTCCTCCACTGTCTCCAAGCCGGCGCAAACGCCGGCATTGAACCTCCCGAAAAAGAACGTCGCATTTTTACAAACTTCATCCGTTAACCACTCATCGCACAAACCCGGCAATTCCCTAAAGCCCCTTGATTTTACGCACAACAAAGGGGAGAGGGAAGTTGTGCCTCCGAATGTTTCATTTGTTGGGCATAGTATTTCTTTGTTAACTTTACTATCGAAGTATAGTTTAAGTTTTATACTTTTACTAATCAAGTAAATATTAACTGTGTTTACTTTTTGAATGATTACTTTTACCGGGCTGGTAAATATTGCACCTCTAGTGTTTCGCCACCTCTAGTGTTTCGCCTTAGATCGCAACCGTGATTGCATGTGATCGAACTAGGCAAAGTCTTCGCAATCCCTCTCACACATGATGTAACCAACATACCACCAAACACACCCTTCAAGAACTCAACCCCGAGTCTTGGGGGGATTATTTTTCAGAACGATGCTGTTTCTTATCGCATTGTTTGTTCCGGCGCACACACGCTACACTATACAGTGCAGTGCACACTTCGACTATCCCTCTCGCACCCTACCGCAAAGCCTGGCTTTTTTCACTTCTGATCTTTTCGACGCACCTCAGCCAGTGGTGACGCGCTGGCCGCCATGCGGAGTTCACTATTATCCACATGAGTATAGATTTGAGTCGTGTTCAGATGATCATGTCCAAGAACCTCTTGTAGCGTCCGAACATCTACACCGTTTTGTAGCAACAAGGTCGCCGCAGTGTGGCGCAGTTTGTGGGACGAGTACTGGGTACTATCAAGCCCCGCCGTACTCAAACACTTTTTCACAATGTGATGTACCGTGCTACGACTAACCCGATTCCCTTGTCGAGAAATAAATAGTGCGCTCACTTCCCTGCACTGTTTCGCCTCTCGCAACGGCATGTAGTTTTCCAATGCTTCCATGCAAGCTGCGTTGAGGTAAATGATCCGCTCCTTATTCCCCTTGCCCACAACCCGAATATGATCGCCCCGCACATCCGTGATGTTGAGACCAATCAACTCAGAGATACGTAGCCCACAGTTCAAAAACAGTGTAATCATGCAAAAGTTCCGTTCCGGGTATTTCCCGTCAATGGAAGATAACAGTTGAAGGCATTCATCCAGTGTCAAGAATTTTGGCAACGTCCGCCGAGACTTTGGTGCGTCAAGTTCCTGCATGGGATTTTGGTCTATCAGCTTCACTTTAGTAGTCAGGTATTTATACAAGGATCGAATCGTCGCGACCTTGCGCGCCCGTGACGTAGGACTCAGCCCATGATCCGTGCGCGTACTGCGCGCATATCGAGCGCGGTCGCGGGATAAGTAATTCAAGAACGAGTAAACATCCGTAACAGCAATCGCCTGGATAAAGGCCAGATCAACATCCAGAATCGAAATTTCTCCAAAAGCGGTATCCGCAGGTACAAGGCCACGGTGAATCTTCATAAAGCGGAAGAAGGTCCGAAGATCCAAGAAATATTCATCAACAGTTTTGCTGGAGTGGGCACGAATATGTGCGTGATAGTTCAAAAACTCAAGCAGGATAGGTGAAGCCTCATTCCGATAATCCATATCCGCAAGCTCCTTTGTACAGGGTTTATGTGAAAGACGTTCCTATTTATATATGTAAGCAGGAACTCCAAGTGCAACGCAAGCCGCAAAGCAAGCGAGAACCGAAAGCGATAGACACTTAGTATATCACACAGCTTCGGACACGTCCAGATAAACCTGAACAAAATAAAAATTTTGTTCAACTCAAGAAAGGGCGTAATGTGAAACAGTCTAAAAGAACGCATCTACGCCTAACAACCTTTGCTCTGTACGACGATACCCCAAAACAACGCACGCTGGGATATCGTCGCCAGATCGAGTTCAACTCGAGTTTCAGTTCAAGATGCCTTTCTATGTACGGGGCGTGGTGGTCGCCCCGAGCTTCTTCTTTCCTACCAACACCTACAGCCGAAGCCACAACCACAGCCGCAACTACGTCTGCAACCACATCCACCGCAGCCACGTCCGCCGCAAACTGCACAACCTACGCCAATGCCTGCCAGTAAACCAAACAACATAATTAGCACCTCACTTCTCGAGTTGAACAAAATATTTGCGGGAATCAAATCAAAATCTATACTCAAAGCAATTCCGGGGAACGCTTTCAGCCGACCTGACCCGCTACACAGTATATGCACCGGCACCGAAGCCGTGCCACCGCGCATTCACGTTCACATCGAAAGAAACTTACCAAATCACCACACGCGCAGACTCCGGAATATACATCTCGTCCTCTTCCGTAACGTCGAACGTCTCATAGAATTCGTCCAAATTCCCAAGCTGCATATTCGCCCGAATCTTACCGGGCGCATGAACATCCAAGGTCAATAGCAAATCCTCATATGACGACGTCGCCACATTCCGCCAGATCGTAGCCCAGTTACAGAAAAACGCCACAAGGTCAGCCTCAGGCAAAGATCGCAATGCCTCTAGCGCGCATCCAATACCGCCGGCATCAGCTGTGTTTTCCGTAACCGTCATCCGCCCGCACAAAAATCCATTCCCATGTGGCAAGCCATCAAAAAGTTCTATCATAGCTTTTGTCTTCAGCTCAAAGGCCGCAGTGTCCGTCTCCGTCCACCAGTTTCCAAGGCTGCCGGATGCATCAAATTGTGCGCCATTCCAGTCAAAGGCGTGCGTAATCTCGTGTGCAATCACAGCGCCAATACCACCGTAGTTCTGACTAACCGATTGGTCACTGCAATAAAATGGCGCCTGCAACAAAGCCGCCGGAAACGTGATCGCATGGGTCACCGGATTATACTGCGCATTCACTGTGTGAGCCGTCATATTCCAAGCCCTACGATTCACAGGTTCGCTGTACCTTGCAAAATTTTCCGCCCGTGCAACTTTGGCGAAGGTCATAGTATTATCCAAAAGTGTGCCGCCATCTTCATGCGCCAGAAACTGAAACTTGTCATACATCGGATCAACCTGATCGGGATATCCAATGTTAACCTCCAGCGTATCCAGCTTAGCAATGGCAGACTCGATGGTCTCAGTGCTGAGCCAATCGTTACGCATAAGGCGCTGTTTAAAAGTTTCGATCAGCACATTTGTCATATCTGTCACATCTCGACGGGCATCTTCGCCGAAATAGATCTGGCCGTAATAATCGCCAACCACGCCGCCAAAAATGTTGGTGGCCAACAAAAACGCAAGGTCAGACGGCTCCGGGTCTGCTGCAATACCTGTCAAAGTCCGCTGATAATTTGAGGCCGTCTGCAAAAAGCTTTGATCTAAATAGCTCGCCAAATGAAATACCGCGTTCACCAGCATCCAATGCTGAAGCTTCGGAAAATTTGCCTCTGTAACAATCTCTCCAAACGCCGCAAAATACTTCGGATTCATCACCACAACCTCTGTCGGACGCTGATGAAGCAGCGCTTGGAACAAGTGTTCAAAATCAAATACACCACCAAAAGCAACAAACGCGTCCATGTCCATCGGATTGTACATCTGCGTATAGTTGCCGGAAACCTCAGCAGATTCAACATATGGCACCAGCAATGCATCAAATGCCAAAGCATCCGCCAAGATTTGGGCACTGTTTGAGATTCCGGCAAGCTCCAATAGAGCTTGACCGGTTTCTGCAAACGTGGCCAAAAGTTCCTGACCAACAGGAGTATTATAGTAAGTCACATCCGGCAAAATTAATCCCGGATCACTCACATATAACGCATGGCGTGCCGCAAAGCCCATGTCAGGACTCACATGAATGGAAAACGGAAGCGGCATACAATCCAAAACCCATTCTGTGAGCTGTGCATCCAAATCCGCCAAACTTTCCAATGCCAAAATGCGTTCAATATAAGCCATAAGCGGCTGAGCAGCTTGTGCATTCCGAGTTGTATAATCGGAAGCCATATCACAATAATCCAAAAATTGGCCAAGACTACAATCCATATCCGAACGATCCATCCGATCAAAATCAGCCCGAATCTGAGCATAAACCGATTGCGCAAGCTCCTGAAATCCACTAACCGAAGGCAAATCAGCAGGAATCGAAGTCGAACGTAACCACTGATCATTAACCGCAGTATAAAAATCATCCTGCAAACGAACTGACGTTGCAAACACAGTTACAGGATACGCCACAGAAACCAAAACAAGCGCCGCTAAAACAAACGCAATTGCACGATAAAATCTAAAACGCCTCATCTAAAATTCACTCCTTTGTTTGATATAGTTTGTCCCAAAAATCTAAAACTTTACCCGAAAGATATGCGCATACAAAACCTTACTGGAATTATAAAATTAAAAACCACCCCTTCCCCTTTTGCGCGTCGGTTAAGTTTTACTTGACAAAGATTGTTTTTAATGTTTCGCAACATTATGTAAACCTTCTTCCCTTTGCATATTCCGGAAACACACTGCAAATACTACGAATATCTATCACGAAAGGACCGCAAATTCATGCCAAATAGCGCAGAAAACGACCTGACGCAAGGCAGTATACCGCGCTTGCTCGCCCGTTTTGCTTGGCCTATGGTCCTTGCAAACCTGCTACAAACACTGTTCACCCTCACAGACATTCTTTTGGCTGGCCGCTTACTTGGCGCAAATGCCATGAGCTCTATTGCTGTCGGCGGACAAAGCACGTTGTTTCTTGCCACTTTTTCCCTCGGTCTCACCGCTGGCGGTCAGATAGTGATCGCCCAACTGAAAGGCGCAGGCTCCGAAAGCGGACAAGGGCAAGCCGTCGGAGCACTATTCACCCTGTCTTTGATCGTCGGTGTCGCTGTGGCTCTTTTCGGATTCTTTTTTGCCTCCCCCGTACTCCGATTCTTGCAAACACCCGAGGACGCTTTGGAAGGTGCCCTTCAATATATGCAAATCACATCCCTCGGCCTGTTTTTCACCTTCTTCTACAACGCCGTGGCAGGCGCACTTCGAGGCCTCGGCAACGCCAAAAGCCCCCTCTTATTTGCCGCCGTGGCAGCTGCGCTTCATGCAGGGCTCGGCTTTTTGTTCATCAGCGCATGGGATATGGGAATTCGAGGCCTCGGCCTTGCCGGCGTCATCGCGCAAGCAACGGCAGTCTTGATCGGCGTCATCACGCTTTATGTGCGCCGCCATACGTTTGCGTTCGATTTCCATCCCAAAAGCTTCCTCCCGCCCTTGGAAAAAATCGGACAAGTCCTGAAAGTCGGAATCCCCTTCGGACTACAGATGGGACTATTGCATCTCGCAAACCTGTTCATCGCCCGCCTGGTAAACCCTTATGGTATAGACGCTTCCGCCGCCTTAGGTGCAGGCAGCCGTGTGACCAATGTCCTAGTCGTCCCCATGCTCGCCATAGGCAACGCCGCCTCTACCATCGCAGGGCAAAATCTAGGTGCCAAAAACCCCGACCGCGCCACCCAAGCCTGCCGTCAGGCACAAATTTTCACCCTGGGATTTGTGGCGATTACAACAACCCTTACCCTAGCCATTCCCACTCAATTAATCAGCCTATTTACCGATGACCCGGACGTCATCAAAATCGGAGTTCAATATCTAACCATCCTCGCCTGGTGCTATACAGGCCATGCACTCCACTCCAGCTTCAACGCCCCTATATTAGGTGCAGGCCTCACTCTATACTCCCTCCTATCGGCCGCCGCCGAAGGCCTAATCGGCCGCATCGGACTTACTTGGCTGTTTGCAAGCTTCTGGAACCTCCCCGGCATCTTTACCGCCCAAGCCATCGCACCTTACCTTGCCGCCGCACTATCCTTCTTCTTCTGGCGCCAAGGCCGATGGAAAAATTCCAACCTAGTTAACCAAACCTCACCATAACCCAGGTTATGTAAGCCAAATGCCAAGACTGAGCCGCGCTTTGTTCAAAGTTTATTTTCATTTTCGCAAAAATGAGGTAACATTCTCCAGCTATACTACACCTATCTCCCACAAAAAACCACTGCCCCTTTACTGATGGACGGAATACCGATCAGTAAAGGGGCAGACCAATTTACAGAAAACAATGCACCCCCTGATGACAAGATACAAAATTTGACAACTTCTTCAACAAAAATCCTATAAAATAACCCCAGGACGGACAAGCCGTCTCAGGGTTATTTTTTGTTCTACAAGGAGGGTTCTGCATGAAAATTTCTACAACCTACCAAGACGGACGTCTCAAACTACAATTCTTCGGCGAGCTAGACCACCACGCCGCCCGAGAGTCCATGTCAAAAATCGGACAAGCCATCGACCAAAACCTACCGCGGGATTGCGTCATAGACTTTGCATTCTTGAATTTCATGGATTCGTCCGGCATCGCCGTGGTGCTCGGCACACACAAACGGATGCTCGAAATCGGCGGCAAAGCTTGGGTCATCAACGTCCCGCGCCAACCCATGAAGGTACTAACCGCATCAGGCATCTATCGAATCGTCGAGATCGCCGAAGCTGTCTAAGAAAAATACGGAGGTGTTACATCCATGAGCGCACAAAACTACATAAAACTAGAATTCCCCAGCAAAAGCGTCAACGAGGGCTTCGCCCGCAGCACCGTTGCCTGCTTCGCCGCCCAACTAGACCCTACATTAGAAGAACTCGGCGACATCAAAACCGCCGTCTCCGAAGCCGTCACCAACGCCACAGTCCACGCCTACCCGAACACCATCGGCAAAATCACCCTGCGCGCCAAGCTCACAGCAGATAACGGGATCGAAATCGTAATCCGCGACACAGGCTCCGGCATCTCGGATGTTGACCAAGCGCGCACACCCATGTTCACCACCGGCGGCGAAGAGCGAAGCGGCATGGGCTTCACAATCATGGAAAGCTTCATGGACACACTGCGAATCCGCTCCATCCCCGGCAAAGGCACCACCGTGACCATGCGAAAGAAAATTTCCATGCGCATGAGCAAACTCCAATCCCCTCACGAATAAAATTTGCAAAAATCCTAAAACCCAATCAGAGGGGAGGCCTAAAATGGCCGTCGACAATTTAGCCTTACTCGCACGCATCCAATCAGGAGACCAATCAGCAGCCGAGCAAATGGTAATCGAAAATTCCGGTCTCATCTGGTCTATCGCACGGCGTTACTTCGGACGCGGCGTAGATAATGACGACCTGTACCAAATCGGCTGTGTCGGCTTCATCAAAGCTATGCAAGGCTTTGACCTAAACTACGGCACGCAATTTTCCACCTATGCCGTACCCAAAATTTCAGGTGAAATCCGCCGTTTTCTCCGTGATGACGGCTCCGTAAAAGTCAGCCGTTCCATCAAAGAAAATGCCACCGCAATCCGAACCGCGCGCGGCGTATTAGAACAACGTCTAAACCGCGAACCCACCCTATCAGAACTCAGCGCCGAAACCGGGCTCGCCACCGAAGACATCGCCACCGCCGAAACCGCCACTGCCTCCACCG
>JGI990J12352_1000110_pt1 | contig 18338 bp, 12 predicted proteins | sample Intmic4MA4BA4MSA_FD_12352 | JGI IMG/M metagenome (IMG submission 12352) | reverse complement strand
GAAAATGAAATATCAGTGAAGCCTTATCAGTCTCTAATGGCTTTAATTGGTCTAGTTTCAGCCATTAGCTCTCTTAGCTTGTCAAGCTTTATTTTATTTGAATGGCAAAAGGGCTTGTTTTTTTTATCGATTGCGTCTTCAATTGTTCACTTTATTGCCCAATTGAAAATTTCTAAAAAAGAGTTTCAAATGCGTTATAACCGTAGTGATAAAGAACGAGAACTGTGGTATTATTCATTTCTTTTAACGAAAGACACAGCATTTAAAGAAGTCAAAGTGCTAAATTTAAAAGACTATTTTTTAAATCGATATTGGAAATTAGTTCAAGTGTTTATTAAAGAAGAAAATCATATTAATAAACTAAGCATTTTTTTTAATTTTGTGATGGCATTTATCCAAGAAATAATAATTCTTATTGTGATGTTTATGGCGATTCGCGAAGCGTATTTAGGGATAATCTTAATTGGAACTGCTCATATATACATGAATATAGTAGGTAGGATTCAAGGCTCTATCCAGGGATTAGCAGCCCAGATTCATTCAGTATATGACAGCAATCTATATATGAAGTTACTAAAAGAATTTTTAAGTTTAGAAGAAGAACGGAAAGATGGGAATACTGAACTGTATGCAGTTGAAGAAATTAAAGTAACTAACTTAACTTATAGTTATCCAAATAAAAAAGAAGTGTTAAAGACTTTAAACTTTGAAATTTCTAGGGGAGAGCGGGTTGCAATTGTCGGGGAGAATGGCTCGGGAAAAAGTACTTTATTAAAATTATTATGTGGCCTTTATGAGCCTACAAGCGGTTTAATTACTATTAACGGAACAGCTTTATCAGAAATTAACAGGAAATCATACAAAGAAAGTATTTCGGTTTTATTTCAAGATTTTTTGAAGTTCGAAGGATCCTTGCTTGATAATATTCATATTGGTCACATTGAAAAAGAAAAAGAAAAAAATGACATAAAAAAAATGTTAGAGTTTGCTAATGTTAACTTTTTAAAAGAAAAAGGCGATTATATTTATGAGCAATATTTAGGAAATTGGTTTAAAGGTGGATCTCAATTATCAGGAGGACAATGGCAAAAAATTGCGTTGGCTCGAACCTATTATAAGGATGCTTCTCTCTATTTATTAGATGAACCTAGCTCTTCTTTAGATGTGAATGCTGAAATAGAGATTTTCAAAAGCTTCTTTCAAAGGAGCGAGCACAGGATTGGAGTTTTTATTACCCATCGAGTTAGAATTGCTAAACAAGCAGAAAAGATAATTGTTATGGATAGAGGGGAAGTCATTGACATAGGAGATCATCAACACTTATATGAAAATTGCCAACTTTATCGTGATTTGTTATTAAAAGAGACAAATCTAGATATAGGAGTATCAAAATAAAGCACAGGAAATATGATCACCTTGAAAGCAACTGTGGCAAACAATAGTCATAGTAAAGTGATTTCGTGTCAGTAAATGAAGAACATATAAAATCCTCACTGCTAATAATTGAGGATTTTTTTGCCGAACAAACTTGAATCAAGATTGGAAAAATTTTTGTAACTGTTCAGCGACCAAGCATAGGTGGCTGAATAGTTACAAATTTTATACAAATATCCTAACCTTTAGTTGTGAGTGTATGTCTTCCTTTAGCACCCATAAACAGGGGGGATAAAAGAAGACAGGAGCTTATTAAAACCTTCTTTGTATCAAATGTTTAAACCTAGCTTGCATTTTTTGATGGTTGGCTTTGTCAGGCTTGCATACTTTTGAATATGAGTGATTTTATTTAAAATTAGATTTCCAGTTATCAACATACCATGAAGCGTGCGTCACACAAAACAATGAAAATAAGTGTGTGTGATAGAGGCAAAGTGTTGTATAATGTCAGATAAGGCAGAACCAGTTCGGATGCTCACTGGAGGATTCTTCTCACCCCGTATGTCAACGTAAATACATGGCTCAAGAGTACACAAGATTGTAGCGTTTGGAAGACCTTTTCCGAAACAGCACGAGTAGCAAAGTTCAAATATTACTGAGTCATAATCTGCCTTAAAAAATGATGGAGGTATGACAATGGAAGATATTTTAACCTGCTGTATGGGCCTTGATATTCACAAGGATACGATTGTCGCTTGTCTTTTGATAGGAGACAGAGAGACAAAGCCAGAAAAAGAAATTCGGACGTTCTCAACACTTATTCCTGATATGCTCAAATTGCGAGCATGGGTAGAAGAAACCAATTGCCAGCACATCGCTATGGAAAGTACTGGTATTTATTGGACACCTATTTACGAAACCCTTGAAGATTGCTTCGATTCTGAAATCACACTCTTAGTTGTAAATGCTAGGCACATTAAGAATGTTCCTGGCAAAAAGACAGACATGAAGGATGCAGAATGGATCGCAACTTTGCTTCGAGCTGGGCTTCTTAGCGGGAGCTTTATCCCAGATAAAGAAGTTCGTGAACTCAGACATTTAACTCGCTATCGCAAGAGTGTTGTTCGTGATGCCTCAGCTCAGAAAAATCGAATTGAGAAATTCCTTCAAAGCTCTGGATTTCGTTTATCTAGCTTCATCTCTGATATCTTTGGTGCTTCAGGCAGAAACATCATGAATCATTTGACCATCCACGGTTCAATAGACTTAGTAGCCTTAGATGCTTGCCTTAAGAGCAAAACGCGCAAGAAGATTGACACCATCATGATCGCTGTCAATGGAACTTTATCTCCACATCAACAAAATGTGCTGAGAATGATGCTTACTCATCTTGAAGTACTAGAGAAGCATCGAAAAGAAGTTGAACTCGCCATTGAAGAATCTGTCGAACAATTTTCAGAAGCTATGTTCTTTCTTTGTTCCATTCCTGGAATTGATGTCACGGCATCTTCTTCAATTATCGCTGAAATTGGTACCGATATGAGCCGATTCCCAACTGCCGAGCACATCTGTTCATGGGCTGGTCTTGCACCTGGTAGTAATGAAAGTGCTGGGAAAAGGAAATCATCTTCTGTCACTAAAGGCAACCCTTATATCAAAAGTATGTTGTGTGAAGTTGCTTGGGTTGTCGCTGGCAAGCGAAACACTTATCTCTCCAATTGGTATTGGCGTATTAAACAGAATAGAGGTGCAAAACGTGCCGTTATTGCCCTTGCAAGAAAACTACTTGTCATGATTTATACAATGTTGAAGTCACAACAACCGTTTGATGACACTCGCTTTGAGCAACGCAAACAACAATGCCAAGAAAAACGAACTTCCAAGCTCATCAAAGAACTTAATCGGCTAGGTTATCAAATACAAGCAATTCCCAACTAAGCAATACCAAAAATTCTCTTTTTATGTTCACTTTTTTCAGTGTGCCTGTTTTCATGGTAGTTTACAATATTATATTTTCAAAGATCATTTTACTACGCTTTTAACGTAGTCTTTTGAGTCTTAACTACTTTTATTTTCGTAGCAAGAGTAGAAAGATTCAAAATCGATCGTCTTTGAATCTTCTACTCTTGACAGATATCTCTGACCTTTAGTCGTTAGTGGTGGGCTTCATCTAGCGACATTCGGGAATGACGAAGGAATGGACGTCGGTGATAGATGGAGACAATCATGGAACCCCTGTATAAAGCTACCTGTATCAACTGGGCTTCTGTACGTGATATATCCGCAAAAAGATTTTTTATTGTTGACCCTTTGAGTATGGATTTTCAGTTGAAGTTATAAGGGAAATCGCTTTGGAATAAAAGAATTTAGCTTTTACCAGTTCCATCAGCTGATTAGATGGTAGTTATTAGGCTAGGTAGTCCAGCTTTAACAGGGAAAAAACCAGCTTGTACAAGCCTATCTATAAACGCAAAATGCCAAATACAAATGCTTTCGCATCTGTATTTGGCATTTTTGCGCTGTTTTTCATTTTTTCACTGTATTTTCTTGCCAATTAGGGGCAAAGTTTGTTATGATATAATTGAAGATTCAAGTGTTTTAAAAGAGGAGGTTTCTTGATGTTATACGAAGGTAAGGCTAAGCAGGTTTTTCAGGCAGATGATGAAGGTCAGGTTATTATCAGGTTCAAGGATAACGCGACTGCGTTTAATGGGATTAAGAAGCGTACAATTGCTGGTAAGGGAGCGCTTAACAATGCTATCACGACGATTATTTTCGANATGTTACATACGCATGGTGTGCAGACGCATTTTATCAAGAAGCTAAATGATTGTGAGCAACTATGTAAAAAGGTAGATATTATTCCGCTGGAAGTTATCGTGCGTAATGTAGTTGCTGGTGGGATGGCTAAAAGATTAGGGATGACGGAAGGCAGTCGCCCGAAACAACCAATTTATGAGTTGTGTTATAAAAATGATGATTTGAATGACCCGTTAATCAATGAAGATCATGCGCTCGCACTTGGTGTGGCGACTGTCTCTGAGCTAGCTCAGTTAAAGCAGCTAGCCCTTGAAATCAATGGATATTTATTGGCGTTCTTTGATAAATTCGGTATTGATTTGATTGATTATAAGGTTGAATTTGGACGTTTATCAAATGGTGCAATTGTTTTAGCGGATGAATTTTCGCCTGATAATTGTAGGATATGGGATAAAGAAACAGGGAGAAAACTTGATAAGGATCGCTTCCGTCGTGATATGGGTGATGTTTTGGAAGCTTATGAGGAAGTATTAGATCGTATTAGTAAGTAGGCATTTTATTAGGTAAGTAGGCATTTTTATACTAATTCTATTTTGAAATCGTAGTTTATTTGCAGATGATTTTGTCATTATCCAGTTACATCTCGTAGGATTTCTCAAATTTCTCACATTCAAACAGAAGTCCCACAGGTAGTACTTCTGTTTGAATGCTGGAACATTTTCAGAATTCTGGCATACTCGTTTCCACTTTTACCCCCTCTGCTAGGAGGCAAAGTGTGCAACGTACCTAGGAGGGTATGTGAGACATTTGATGACAACGTAGGATGGCAAAAGCTTCGCAAAGAAATGTGATTTTAATGTAGAATTAGTATATCGTGGGTTTTGTTTTGACGCGTTAGCGCCATTTGAAGGAGCTGAATGTTTTGTTGGATAATAAAATGAATGAAGAGTGTGGGGTTTTTGGAATTTGGAATAGTGCCAATGCGGCTGAGTTGACTTATTATGGTTTGCATGCGTTGCAACATCGTGGTCAGGAGGGGACTGGAATTGTGACGAGTGATGGTGGCGATTTTTATCCCCATAAAGGTATTGGTCTTGTACGTAATGTGTTTTCTCAGGATGATATTGAACGTTTGAAGGGGAAGAATGCGATTGGCCATGTTCGTTATTCGACAGCTGGTGGTGGCAGTGTTGTTAATATTCAGCCATTTTTGATTCGTTCTCGTCATGATTCATTTGCGCTTTGCCATAATGGTAATCTAATCAATGCGGATAATTTGAGGGATTATTTGGAGAAAGAGGGGAGTATTTTTCAAACGACGTCTGATTCTGAAGTGTTGGCGCATCTCTTGAAGCGTGGGCGTGGTGATATGATGGAGGCGTTTAAGGCATCTTTGAATTATATTGAGGGTGCGTTTGCGTTTTTGGTGTTGAATGAGGATGCGATGTATGTTGCTTTGGATAAGTTAGGGTTGCGACCGCTATCTATTGGTAAGCTTGAAAATGGTGGAATTGTTGTTGCTTCTGAGACTTGTGCGTTTGAAGCGGTTGGCGCAACATTTGTGCGTAATGTCACTCCTGGTGAAGTGTTGAAAATTGATGATTCAGGGATTGTATCAGAACGTTATGCAGATGAAACGACGCACAATATGTGTAGTATGGAATATATTTATTTTGCGCGTCCAGATAGCGATATTGAGGGGATCAATATTCATGGCGCTCGTAAGTCGTGCGGTCGAGTTTTAGCCAAAGAAGCCCCTGTGCCTAATGCTGATATCGTGGTTGGGGTGCCGGATTCAGGACTTAGCGCTGCAATCGGATATGCAGAGGAAGCGGGACTTCCTTTTGAAACAGGGATGGTTAAGAATAGATATATTGGTCGTACCTTCATTGAGCCTACACAAGAACTTCGTGAGCAAGGCGTGAAGATGAAGTTATCTGTTGTTTCAAAGGTTGTGAGTGGGAAGTCGGTGGTTCTTATTGACGATTCAATTGTTCGTGGAACGACATCTCGAAACTTGATTAAGATGTTGAAAAATGCAGGTGCAAAAGAAGTCCATATGCGTATCGCTTCTCCTGAAATCAAGTTTCCATGCTTTTATGGGGTAGACTTTTCGACTTATGACGAACTAATCAGCGCGCGTCATTCGATTGATGAAATTCGAGATATTATTGGTGCTGATTCTTTGGCGTTTATTTCAATTCCAGGTCTGACTAAAGGTGTAGGTAGAGGCTCATCATTTGGAAAAAATTGCGGACAATGCGTGGCCTGCTTTAACGGTGACTACCCAACATCCCTATACCACGATGTAGAAGAAGCCAACAAAGAAGTGAAGTGAATTCAAACCCACACGCTCGGCGCTTCCATCAAAGATGAGACGAATATGTCAGACTTCCGCAAATCTTGAAGTTTTCATTTGTTTTGCCTACAGTGTCAAAAAAAATGGAATGAGAGATTTACGGAAGTCTATGAGTCGAAGCGGGGCAGCGTCTTGTAATTACCCAAGATTGTAGATAAAGCTGAACTTGGCATACTTTGTATTGACAAAGTGTGACATATGAGTAAAAGTGGAGCCGAATGTGTCAGAATTCTGAAAATATTTGAAGCATTCATTTAGCAGTATAATCTGTGGGATTTCTGTTTGAATGTGAGAAATTTGAAGAATTCTACGAGGTGTGACTGGATAAGTTCAATTTATGCCACTCATAGATTACCTTGCCGAATACTTGAGGCATTAGTTAATCATGACAGGTGGCTCGCAGCTTGGGTAACCTAGATTCACACTTGAAATGAAAACTTTCAAAAACGAGGATGATGATAATGAGTAAGGCATACGAGGCATCAGGGGTTAATTTAGAAGCGGGATATGAATCAGTTGAACGTATCAAAAAGCATGTATCAAGAACAATGGCACGCCCTGGTGTAATGGGTAGCGTTGGAGCATTTGGTGGAATGTTTGATTTGAGCGAACTTCCACACAAAAATCCTGTCTTGGTATCAGGAACAGATGGTGTTGGAACCAAACTCATGATTGCAATTGGGATGGATAAGCACGACACGATCGGAATTGATGCGGTAGCCATGTGTGTAAACGACATCGTTGTGCAAGGTGCAGAGCCGCTTTATTTCCTAGACTATGTTGCTGTTGGAAAAAACGATCCAGCTCAAATTGAAGCGATTGTTGCTGGTATTGCCGAAGGTTGCGTGCAATCTGGGGCTGCGCTTATCGGTGGCGAAACTGCTGAAATGCCTGACATGTACTCAGATGGACACTATGATGTAGCGGGATTTACAGTCGGCGTTGTCGAAAAGGATGAGCTCATCACAGGTGAAAAAGTTGCTGCTGGCGATGTTATTATCGGTCTCCCATCAAGCGGAATCCATTCAAATGGCTACTCTCTTGTGCGAAAAATCCTATTTAAAGATAACAATATCGACCTAAATTCACACGTCGAGACGTTGGGAACGACCGTAGGCGAAGCAATTCTTGAACCGACTCGAATCTACGTGAAACCTATCTTGACCCTCATGAAGGAAATCAAAATCCATGGCATGTCACATATCACAGGTGGCGGTTTTGACGAGAATATTCCAAGAGCACTTCCAAATGGCTGTAAAGCTGTTGTTGACACAAGCAGCTTCCCAGTCCCTCCTATCTTCGAATACATAAAAAAGCTTGGGAACATTGATGGTAGAGAAATGTATAACGTTTTTAACATGGGGATTGGCTTTGCCATCATCATCTCAGCTGATGACAAAGCAAGGGCGATGGAAGTCCTTAAAGTAGCAGGAGAAACGCCTTATGTTATTGGACGTGTTGAATCTGGCGATGGAGTGGAACTCTTGTAAGTACTCCTTGGCAATTGTAAAACATCATCTTTGTGGCTAATTTTCCATCCTACTGCGCTAGTTTCTCTTAACGTACTCTTCTGGGTACGCTAGTTCCACCCCAAAAAGTGGTACTTTTCGGGGAACCTGGGTCAGAACTGCCTTGTAGAATGAAAAATTAACGCACAAATCTAATATTTTAAATCACCAAGGAGGACTTAATGAAAAAAATTGTTATTTTTGCTTCGGGATCTGGCTCCAATTTTGAAAACATTGTCAAAAAACTTCACGGACGTGTCTGTGAAGTTGCTTTGCTTGTTTGCGATAAGCCTGGCGCGNTTTGTTTGGAGCGGGCTGAAAAGTTAAAAATTCCATCTATTGTTGTAAATCCTAAAGATTTCAATTCGAAAACTGAGTACGAAGAGGAAGTTATCAAAGCGCTGCCGAGCGTTGGGATTGAACTCATTGTTTTGGCTGGTTATATGCGTATCATAGGGTCTGTCTTACTTGATGCGTTTGAGGGTAAAATTATTAATATCCATCCGTCCCTTCTTCCGTCATTTCCAGGTCTTGATGGTATTGGACAGGCCTTTAGACACGGCGCACGTGTAATGGGCGCGACTGTGCACTTTGTAGATTCTGGAATGGACACTGGGACAATCATTGATCAGATGGCGTTTCGATTGGTGGATGGCGATACTTGCGTGACAGTGGAAGAAAAAATTCATGCATTGGAATACGATTTATACCCAGAAGTGATAGAAAATTTGCTAAAAAATTAGAGAAAAGAGCGAATGTGCTCTTTTTTTATAGACGATTGATTGTGTTTTGTGTTATAATATTGAATTAAACGGAGACGCTCTAAGTACCTGTCTAACTGCGCAGAGACAGGTACTTAGAGCAACCCATAAAATTATCGTGGGAGCTGGCTTAATAATGAAAAGGGCATTGATAAGCGTATCAGACAAAGCGAACTTGGTGGAGTTTGTTGGTGAGCTGATTAAGCTAGATTATGAAATTATTTCTACTGGTGGAACGAAGAAAGCTCTTGACGATGCAGGTTTTCAAGTGATTTCTATTGATGAAGTGACGGGGTTTCCTGAAATTTTAGAGGGACGTGTCAAGACGCTTCATCCTATGGTGCATGGTGGTTTGCTTGCTAAACGTCATGATGCAGGACACGTGTCGCAGGTTAAGGAAAACGCTATCGAATATATTGATTTAGTTGTCGTGAATTTGTATCCATTTGCGAAAACTTTACTCAATCCAAATTCAACACATGAAGATAGGATTGAAAATATTGATATTGGTGGTCCATCAATGCTTCGCTCAGCGGCAAAGAATTATAAGGATGTAACTGTTGTTGTCTCCGCCAATGATTATGATAGGGTCATCTCAGAGCTTAAAGATCATGGTGATACGAAGCTAGAGACACGTCAAATGTTGGCAGGAAAAGTTTTTAATCATACTGCGGCGTATGATGCAATGATTGCACAGTATTTTAGTGATGAAAATGATGTGGAAATTCCTGAGAAACTAACAGTGACTTATGATTTGAAACAGTCACTTAGATATGGTGAAAACCCTCATCAAAAAGCAGCTTTCTATCAAACGCTTAAGTCGCCATCATATAGTGTTGTGGCAGCTACGCAGTTGCATGGGAAAGAACTTTCGTATAACAATATTGCTGATGCAAATGCAGCGCTTGAAATTTTATCAGAATTTGATGAGCCAGCAGTTGTTGCTGTGAAACATATGAATCCATGTGGCGTTGGGATTGGTGCGGATATTGATGAAGCATATGATAAGGCATATGAAGCCGATCCAGTTTCCATTTTCGGTGGCATTGTTGCTTTCAACCGCACTGTGACAATGGTAAGTGCTGAAAAATTAAATGGTATTTTCCTAGAAATCGTTATCGCACCAGACTTTGAGCCTGATGCGCTTGAACATTTAAAGTCTAAGAAAAACATTAGGCTCCTTACGACTGATATGAAAGATCGTAAACAAATGAGCAAAAAAATGACTTCCGTTAAAGGCGGATTGTTAGTCCAAGAAGCGGATGCTCACGAAGCAACGAAATCTGGTTTGAAGTATGTGACGGATACATTGCCAAATGAAGTCGATATAGACCAACTGCTATTTGGAATGAAAATCGTGAAGCATGTAAAATCAAATGCAATCGTATTAGTCAAAGACGGCATGACAATCGGTGTTGGTGGCGGTCAAATGAATCGCGTTGGTGCGGCGAAAATAGCCTTAGAGCAAGCGGGAGACAAAGCAAAAGGTGCATATCTTGCCTCAGATGCCTTCTTCCCAATGTCAGATACAGTAGAGCTTGCATCTAAGTATGGCATTAAGGCTATCATTCAACCAGGCGGCTCAATTAAAGACCAAGATTCAATTGATGCTTGTAATAAACTTGGTATTGCAATGGTCATGACTGGTTCAAGGCATTTCAAGCATTAAAAGCATTAGGGTGCTTCGTGACTAAGTCGTGGTAAAAACTAATAAGGATTGAGATTGTTCGAACTTGTAGAGCTTAAACACTGCAGGGGATGTATCGCACCGACCTTATATGCCATTTAACTTACAGCGGGAAATTAAGAACTCATTTAATGAGGACGAGCAACTAAAATTAATGAAAATTTGGGAAAATTCAAGGTGTGTTTTCCAACGAAAAGGTGATGTAAAATGTTAGAAAAAGTAGAACGTCTAATTTCTGAAATCAATCAAATTCATAGGTCTTTTGCAGTGGATTACTTTGACACAGGAAAATTAGAAAAAGTTAATCTATCAAGAACAATTGAGAAGCTCAACGTTGACCATGTGCACGATTATCGCGCATCTTTACAAGAGAGCATTAACTACTACCTCATGCAAGCTAACTTATCAGGTGTTGAGTATTTTTATCGTGTTAAAACAACTGAGAGTATCAATAGCAAAGTTGAGCGCTACTCTGGACATCCAGTTCAGTATCCAGTTAACGTTTGGTTAAGCGATATTTTCGGATGCCGCATGGTACTATCAACAGAAGACATCGAAGCAATTGAAGATGTCATTGATGACTGGACTAGCCTTTATAGCGTAACCGACTGGTACAAAGTCGAAAAAGACGGATACAAAGGCCTTCACATCTGTTTCAAGAACAAAAACAACTTTTACTTTGCATGGGAATTACAAATCTGGGATGAAGTCGATGTAGAAAATAACATCAAATCATCAAAGAGATAATTCAAAATCTTCTAAATGGCGCATACCTGTGAAAATCATAGATTTTTCACAGGTGGCGTCTCTTTTTTATATCTAGTGCACCAGCCTCGCCAAACGTGCGCTTCCCCAAATTATAATGACGAATTTGCCATCCAATTTCATTTGCGGACGCGACTTGATTCTGGTAAAATAGAGTTATCAAAATGCGAGATGTGAAAGGATTTGTCGGACTTATGAAGGTATTGGTTGTTGGGCGTGGTGGGCGCGAGCACGCTATTGTTAAAAAATTGAGTCAGGATACACGGATTACGGAAGTTTTTGCGGCGCCGGGCAATGACGGTATGGTGGAAGCGACATTGGTTCAGATAGATGAAACTAATGTGGTGAAATTGGCTGAATTTGTCGCGAGCGAGAAAATTGATTTGACGGTTGTTGGGCCTGAATCAGCTTTGATGGCTGGCATAGTTGACGAGTTCCAGACTCGCGGTCTCAAAGTATTTGGACCAAATAAAAAGGCTGCCATGATTGAGGGGAGTAAGGCGTTTGCCAAACAAATTATGTCTAAATACAACATCCCTACGGCTGTATATGGTGAATTTACTGATGTAGAGGAGGCGGTTGCATACTTGAAGGCTCAAAAAATGCCGATTGTCATCAAAGCTGATGGGCTTGCGGCTGGTAAAGGGGTAGTTATTTGCCAGACACTTGAAGAGGCTGTTGCGACTGTTACCGAAATGATGGTTGATCGCAGCTTTGGCGATGCTTCTAGCAAGGTGGTAATTGAAGAATTCCTAGATGGCGAAGAATTTTCGCTTATGTCCTTTGTATCTGGTGAAATTTACAAGCCGATGCGAATTGCACGTGACTATAAAAGAGCTTACGATAATGACGAAGGGCTCAATACAGGTGGAATGGGCGCTCACTCCCCACATCCAAAAATCACTGACGCCGATTATGAAACAGCACTTCGAACTGTCGTTGAACCTACCGTTAAGGCACTAATCGCCGAGGGAATCCCGTTCACAGGTATCCTTTATGCTGGTCTCATTCAAACACCAGAAGGACCGAAGGTAATCGAATTCAACGCACGCTTTGGTGATCCTGAAACCGAAGTTATTTTGCCGCTACTTGAGACAGAACTTGCAGATGTGATGCTTGGGCTTTTAGATGAGAAAGACGTGGAACTTCAATGGTCGGACGATGCGACGGTTGGCGTTGTTCTCGCTTCTGACGGCTATCCAACTGCATATGAAAATGGCGCTGTAATCACAGGGCTTGAAGAATTACAAGGTGTCGACACCTATCACATGGGGACCAAGCTTGTGGAAGGAAAATACACAACAAATGGTGGCCGTGTGTTATTCGTGGTGGCTAGAGCCGCCAATTTGACAGATGCGCGTGCAAAAATTGACAACGAAATCGAGAAAATAAAATGCGACAACCTATTTTACCGCAAAGATATTGCCAAAGCTTTTTGTGACTAAAACACTCAAAATGGCGTAGGTCGGAGCTTGTCGCCTCCGATCACGTCCTAAAAAAATTTGGTATGAAACTGTACTCGCGTTGAAAGGAATTTGAAAATCATGGATGCATAGCATCCTTTTTTGAGGCTGAAAAATATGAATTTTGACAACATCTACAAAATTATGCAGGACTCTTTTCCTGAAACTGAGATTTGCTCATATGAAAATCAGAAAAAGCTACTTGATAATCCGAATTATAATATCCGAACTTATGAAAAAGATGGACAAGTTTTAGGTTTTATAGCATACAATCGACTTGGTGAGTTCTATTTTGTTGAACATTTAGCCTGTCAAAAAGAAGCCAGAGGTAAAGGAATCGGCTCCAAATTATTAATTGATATTTTAGGTGAAGCCAGAAGTAAGCCGATATTACTTGAAGTTGAAGTTCCAGAAAATGAGGAGCAAAAATCACGTATCAAATTCTATGAAAAGCTGGGCTTCTTTTTCAACGATTTCTATCATTTCCAGCCTCCTATTAACGAGGGGACATCAGGAATCGAATTGAGGATTATGTCTTCTTTGCATCCATTGAATCAACGTGAGCATAAAAGGTATCGCCGATTGATTAATTTGAATATCTATAATGTTGACCCAAATTTTGAAATTGGGTAGTTTGTTGATAAGTTTCAATTTCACCTCAAAAAGCCCTTAAAATCAAGGGTCGCAACCGATAGTTGCGCAATTGGAAACTAAAATGGGTAGTGGAAACTGGGGCGTTTTTCATACAATGTTACTGATAGAAAGGATGCGATGATATGAATATTGAAATTGCAAATCGTCTCGTAAATTTGAGAAAGAACAAAAACTTATCCCAAGAGGCGCTGGCTGAGGAATTGGGTATTAGTAGGCAAGCTGTCAGCAAATGGGAGCGAGCAGAATCGTCCCCCGATACGAGCAACCTGATTATGCTGGCAAAACTTTACAGCGTTTCACTAGACGAACTACTCGACATCAATCAAGAGCAATTTGAGAGCGGAGCGTCGATCACCGAGGATGCAGAAGCACCTGAAGAATCATCAAAACCAGGTGGTGACTACGCCTACATCGGTCCAAAAGGTATCCATATCAAAGACGAGGACAACGAAGTTCACATCGGCTGGAAAGGCATCAACATTAAAAGTGCTGATAGTGGTGTACAAATTGGTGCCGAGTCCGGTGTCTACATCGATGGCGAGAAATACGATTGGAAAATCGAGTTTCCATTCACACTTTTAGCTGTGGCAATTTACCTGTTCCTCGGATTCGAACATAATGCTTGGCATCCAGGTTGGCTAATTTTCGGAATGATTCACATTTTTCATTCTTTGATTTATACAATTAAAAACCGCGACGCGTCAGAATTTGAATTCCCAGTCTTAATCTTGATGTACATTGGATATTTCGGATTTGTGGAAGGCGTGTGGTTTCCGCATTGGTTAGCAATATTTGCCATTCCAATCTGGTCTTATCTTATAAATCTGATTCAAAGTAGAGGCGAATAGCTCGGAACCCACACGTCAAAAGACTCGACAATGAAAACGAGCGTCAAAAAATTAATACTAATTGACAACACCAAATATTTCGGCTATAATACTTTTAGACCTAGACCTAGACCGACGGTCGGTCAGCGGACGTGAAATGAAGGAGCACGAATGATGGCAAGGAAAATCCAGTCCGAAAAGACAAAGGCGAATATTTTGACTGTATCAGAAAAACTATTCATCGAAAAAGGTTATGAAAAGACAACGACGCAAGAAATTGTTGATATTACAGGGCTATCTAAAGGAACTGTTTTCCATCATTTCAAGTCCAAAGAAGATATTTTGCTGGCTGTTTTAGCCTTGCATTTAGATAGTATGATGCAAGAGTTAGATAGTTGCCTTGCTTCGATGGATGGGTTAACCGCCAAAGAAAAGCTGATGAGAATTTTTGGTGAGTATGATACGATGGCAGATAGTGAAAAGGAAAATTTGCTTTTCAAAATGGCGATTGCAACCCAAAGCCCTCATATTATTGTGGCAGACATGAAAAAATGGCACACAGAAGTTGCGCCTATTGTTGCTGAACTTATTAGAGAGGGCATTGCTGATGGTTCGATTACAACTGACTTTCCAGATGAATGTGCGCAACTTTTTGTACTGCTTTGTACGATATGGACTGACCCTGTTACGCTAAAGTGTGACGCGCAAGCCATGTACAGACGATTACAATTTATCCAGCATACGATGAGGGTTTTGGGCGTAGATATTGTAAGTGACGCTTTTATAGAAAGTGGCATGAAATTTATTGAGAGTTTTATGCTTGATAAATCGCTCGATTAACGATTATCTATTTCCACAGGCAGTGGCTCAGATGCTACTGCCTGTGATTGTTGACGTGATGACTGAAAGTCATGTGCGCCATTTAAAAGGTTTGAAGAGGAGAAGTTTGATTTATGTTGAAAATTTTTAAGTATCTGGGCAAGGTGGAATGGGCGCTGATTCTGCTGAGCGTTGGTTTTATTGTGCTGAGTGTTTGGCTCGATTTAGAGATGCCAGGGTTTATGGAAAATATTACCAATCACTTGCAAAATCCAGAGAGTGATGTGTCCGATGTTTGGCGTGAGGGCGCTTGGATGCTGGGGTTTGCGCTTTTGAGTATGGCAGTTATGATGATTACTGGTTTTCTGGCGGCGAGAATGGCGACGAAGTTTGCAAAAGATCTGCGTGAGCGTCTGTTTAATAAAGTGCTTGATTTTTCTGCGGCTGAGATTAACGGATTTTCGATACCGAGTTTGATTACACGTTCGACTAACGATATAACGCAAGTGCAGGATATGTTTACGATGGGCTTTCAAACCATGTTGCGCTCCCCGATTTTAGCGGTTTGGGCGATTATCAAAATTTTTGATGTTGGATTTGAATTTTCACTCGCAACGATGGTTGCGGTTGGAATTATGCTCGTCTTGATTGCTTTTTTGGTTATTTTTGCGCTCCCTAAAATTAAAATTGTGCAAGATTTGACCGATAATTTGAATCGTGTAACACGTGAACATTTGACGGGTATTCGCGTCGTTAAGGCATACAATGCAAAAGATTATGAGGAAGAAAAATTTGCTGATGCCAATGAGGTTTTGATGCGAACGAACTTATCGTTAAATAGAATGATGGCAACGCTTTGGCCTGTTGTCTGGTTTATTCTGCAAATGCTGCCACTTGCGATTTATTTAATTGGTGCTTATTTGATTAATGATGCTGATATGATGGAACGCGGGTATCTATTTAGCAATATGATGGTTTTCACATCATATGCAATGATGGTTATTATGGCATTTTTGATGATGTCGATGACATTTGTTATGTTGCCACGTGCCGTTGTGTCGGCGAGGCGTGTTAATGAGGTATTATCTACTCCGTTTTCACTCACATATCCAGAATCAGATGTCAAAGCTGATGGTGAGGCTTCGGGTGCGGCTATTTCCTTTGATGGTGTGAGCTTTAAATATCCAAACGCGGCTGATTATGTCTTGGAAGACATTAGCTTTGAAGTTAATAAAGGTGAAACTGTTGCATTTATCGGTGCGACTGGTAGTGGTAAAAGTAGCATTGTTAATTTAATTGCGCGTTTTTATGATACGACTGAGGGTACTGTTGAGATAAATGGGATGAATGTCAAAAATTACACGAAAAAATCTTTAAATAAAATCGTTTCATATGCACTTCAGAAAACAGTATTATTTTCAGGGAATGTTTTGAGTAATGTTGCTTTTGGTGAAAAAGACACGAATATTGAAGCTGTCAAAGAAGCTGTAGAAATCGCTCAAGGTAAAGACTTCGTTGAAAAAATGGAAGATACTTACGAAGCTGACATTACACAAGGTGGAACAAATGTTTCTGGTGGTCAAAAGCAGCGACTAGGAATTGCGCGCGCCATTTTCAAGAAACCAGAAATCTTCATCTTCGATGACTCATTCTCAGCGCTTGATTACAAAACAGACCGCAAGCTACGTACAGCGCTAAGTAGCGATTTAAGTGGCGCGACAAAAGTAATCGTCGCCCAGCGTGTTGCAACAATTATGGGTGCAGATAAAATTTTCGTACTCGATGAAGGTCGAATTGTTGATACAGGTACACATGACGAGCTCATGAAATCAAGCGATATTTACCAAGAAATTGCGTATTCACAATTCGGAAAGGAGGAGCTAGGACATGAGTAAGAAAACAAAAAAAGATATAAAACAAACTGAACGGGAAACGGAAAAAGACATGAAGCAACCAGAACAACAAGTAGAAAAAACAGATGTTAAAAAAGTGTTCCGTGCCCTCATTTGCTACATGAAACCCTATTGGATTTACATGATTCTAGCGACAGCCGCAACAACTGTTGGCGTTGTCGTCTCCCTTATCTCGCCTACCCTAATCGGTGATATTGTTGACTTAATTATGGATGGCATTATGACTGGCATGGACTTTGATGGCATTTGGGATATTGGTAGACTTTTGATTATCCTCTATTTGATTTCCTTCGTCTTTGATTACAGCAGTATGTTTACCATGGCAAATGTGACACAATTTTTATCAAAGCGTATGCGCCGTGATTTAAACGATAAAATTGATACATTGCCATTGAAATACTTTGACGCCACAAGCTCTGGAGACATTTTAAGCAGAGTAACCAATGACGTTGATAGTCTAGCAACCACATTGAACCAAAGCTTTGTGTCGCTTATTGCTTCCATTATCATGCTTTTTGGTTCAGGATACATGATGTTTCGTGAAAATGCCTTGATGGCATGGTCAGCAATCGGTGCAGCTGTTGTCGGATTTGCCTTAATGGGAATTATCGGTGCAAAATCGCAGAAATATTTCACCTCACAACGCGAAGAACTAGGCGAAATCACAGGTCATGTCGAAGAAGTATTCACAGGTCATGCAGTCGTCAAATCATACGATGGCGAAGAACTTGTCAAAGAGCAGTTTGATAATATAAACAAGCGCCTCTATAAAAGCTCATTCATGGCGTCATTTATTTCAAGTATCATGATGCCATTGATGATGTTTATCGGAAATCTAGGCTTCGTCTTCGTCTGCGTCGTCGGAGCCGTCCAAGTCATGAACGGAGACATCACATTTGGTGTCATCGCCCAATTCATGATCTACATCCGCCTATTTACATCCCCACTTGGTGAAATCGCCAACGGTGCCATCATGTTTCAAGGTGCCATCGCAGCAAGCGGACGAATCTTCGGATTTTTTGAAGAAGAGGAAGTGGCGGACGAAAGCCACAAAAAATCGTCGCTTTCGACCGTCTCAGGAGCAGTTGAATTTAAAAATGTCAAGTTTTCATACAAAGCTGACAAGCCAATTATCAATAACTTCACTGCAAATGTAAAACCAGGGCAGAAAGTTGCTATTGTAGGTCCGACTGGTGCAGGAAAGACAACGATTGTAAACCTACTCATGCGTTTTTATGAAGTAAATGGTGGCTCAATCTCAGTTGATGGTGTTAACTTACAAGACATACCGCGCGAATCAGTATATGATTTATTCTGCATGGTTCTTCAAGATACATGGCTATTTGAAGCAAGCGTTCGTGAGAATATCGTTTATAATAAACCAGACGTGCGTGATGAGGACGTCAAACGTGTCTGCAAAGCAGTCGGAATCCATCATTACATCAAGT
>JGI990J12352_1000109_pt1 | contig 18347 bp, 13 predicted proteins | sample Intmic4MA4BA4MSA_FD_12352 | JGI IMG/M metagenome (IMG submission 12352) | reverse complement strand
CTGGGTTCTCGGAAAATTGACTAAAGGAGTCTCCGTTGTTTTTGGCAATGTCTTTAGTTGGAATGCAGGCCACGTAGCTGATAGACTTCAAGCTAGATTGGATGCAACATCAAATCGAGGAACGATTATAGATATGCATTTTACGGGCACATGGGCAACAAGGACGCAATAATCATGATTGACCCTAAGCAAATTTCTTTGAAGAAGAAAATACGAATTATAGGCGTTTTTTTAGTAATATTTACATTGATACAAATGATTTATCGTACATTCAATCTGAATTTAGATTATTTTAACTTAGAGGATTCTATTTTAGATATATATACGATAATAACACTACTAATTGTTAGTGTTTATTATGTTTTGCCCTCTCAGAAAAATTCGATTTTCCTAGTTGCGTCTAGTAGTATTTTATTAGTCACACTACTCATCTATCTTACAATTTTCAGCGACATGTTTGAATGGTCTTTCATGATGATGATGACATGGATAGCAGCTGTTTATTTCTTACTCTGGGGAATAAGAGATTTAAGAAAGAAAAATAGAGTAGATGAAACTGACAAAACAAGGAAGAATAATACTTTAGATAAATCATATATTCTCGTAGTAGCTGTTATTGTAGCGCTTATTGTGAGTCATTTAACTTTCCTGTTTATATTTGCGCGGCACTAAATATATAATTATATTTGTAAGAAAAAAGTTTTTAAAAAAGAAGTAGCATGCCCCGAGAGTTCTACATATGAGAATGAGTAAGGGTATGCTGTTTTCAACTTTATATATTTGGGTTGTTATTAGACAATCTATCAGTTCAAACTTTTGGTCCTTTTGTGATGAAGGCCGGTGGTGTGAGTGTTTCTGAAGAAGGTTTAATGAGGATGGATTATGAATTGCTTACGCAAGCACATGATTATAAGCAGTATAAAGGTTCTTTTGATGTTGTTGAACGTCTTGAGGTGCCGAATTGTGTTTATGTTCGTTTTGAGGGTGCGCCTGAAGATATTCATTATGCACATTCCAAATTAGATTTATATTTTTATGAAAATGAAATAAGTTCAACGGGAGAATCTTATTCGGTTATGGTCGAGGATTCGGAGCATCATTGTGTTGTTGATATTTTTAGGACGGTGGGGTCTTTGTGAGATTATATAATAAGTCTGAATTAACTCATTCGCGGATATTTTTTGATAAGACCCCACCGCCATTTTTAACGATTTTCATTTTTTCTACTTTGTTTTTGTTAGTTTTAGCTTATGTGATTAGTTCGTTGTTGATTCGCACGTATGTTGTGACTGCGCAGGGGACGGTGGTGGCGGAAGATACGACGTTTGTTGGTTCTTTTGCTGATGGTGTTTTGGTGGAATTGGTGCATGAGGAAGGTTCTTTTGTTGAAGTTGGAGATGTGCTATTTACTGTTTCTAGCGGCAACGAGGGCTTGCAATATCAAACGTTGCTCTCACAACTTGAGCAACAGGAATCGATATTAGTGGCTATGAATTTGTTTGAACGGTCGCTGAATGAACGTGTCAACCATATGCAAAATTCAGGTATCCAACAAGAATATTACGCAAGAGTTGAGCATTATTTGTTTGCATTGCAGCAAGAAGGTAGAGAACAAGGACATACGCAAACTGACATTAGTAATCAAAGACAAAATATTACGGATATTAATCGTGATATTACGCGATTAGAGAGCGAAATTTCAACATTGAATACAACAGAGGAATCTTTAAGGAGTCAGTTGGCAACAACTCCAAGTGAAATCGTAGAAGAAGATGTGGAATTAGAAACAGAAATAACAGTCCCTAATCCTGAATTTGAACGCCTTGAACAGGAAATAGAAATGACAGTTTCTGAACAAGATGGTTTGCGAGCTGAAATAGATGGTAAAATTTCTCAGCGTGAAGGATACGAGAATGAAATCCAGCATATGGAAAGACAGCTCGAATCTACTAGCGCAGGTCAAACAAGAATCCAGTTATTAGCTGAACTTGGAAATTCTAGAACGACTGCTGAAACTCGTATTACAGAGCTTGAAAGTCAAATTGCTGCGCATCAAACACAGGATGGACTATATGAAGTTAGATCTAATAATACAGGATATGTTCATTACCTTATGCCGTTAAGAGAAGGGATGACAGTGCAACGGATGCAGACCATTGCTGAAATCAGTGAAAATAAGGAAGACAACATGCAAGTCGAAGCATTTATCCCAGCGCAACGTATTTCAAGGGTTGAACTTGGTCAAGATGTAAATGTTGCGATTGATGGTGTTAATGTTCACAGGTATGGAACAATTAGTGGCACTTTAACATCAATTGACACAGGAACAATGGTGCAAGAAACAGAGCAAGGCAATATGGTATTTTATCGTGCAATAGTAACCATCAGCGAAACCCAACTAGAAGCAAACAACGGCAATATTGTAAACGTTTTAAGATCAATGCCTGTTACCGCAAGGATTGTCTACGAACGCGAAACCTATCTAAATTGGCTCCTGAATATACTTAATTTTAGAAACCAATAAACCCATCCAGTTCAAAATACGCTATTGCATTTCAGCCATAATCATGGTAAAATACTAGAAGTTGAGTTTTTCTGAGAGGAGGAATTTTCGATGAGAACAGGATTCACATTGAAGTGTACAGTTTGTGCTGAAGAAAACTATATTTCTAAAAAGAATAAGCGTAATACACCTGACAGACTTGAGGCAAACAAATACTGCCCACGTTGTCGTAAATCAACATCTCATAAAGAGAAAAAGTAATCACATCGAATTGTGATTACTTTTTTACTACTTTTGAAATTTGGTATTTTTCGTTATGGTTTTATTTTTTGACTTCTTGAATGTTTATACTAATTCCGTTTTAAAATGTTGCTAAAGCGAAGTTATTTTTTATCAGGACTAGAAATCATTTTGCGTAGCATACCTAGAGGAGGGTATGTAAACAGGGTGATGACAACGTCCTGATAAAAAATTGCGAGTTTTAATGATGTTTTAAAATGGAATTAGTATTAATTTAAGAAGCCTTTTGATGATGTTTTTGTTATTGTCTACACTTTAAATATCCAGCCTTCTGGCGCTTGAATGTCTCCAAATTGGATACCTGTCAATTCGTCATATAGTTTCTGTGTCAATGAACCGACTTCTGTTTCGGAGTGAAATACATGGTCTTTGCCTCTAACATTGATGACAGAAATAGGCGTTATAACGGCTGATGTTCCACATGCTCCCGCTTCTTTGTAGTTGTCCAGTTGATCAATATAAACGTCACCTTCTGTTGTTTTTAAACCTAGTCGATGCTCGGCGAGGTGAAGTAGTGAGTATTTTGTAATCGAAGGTAAAATTGAGGGTGATTTTGGCGTAATAAATTCATTGTCATGTGTAATGGCAAAGAAATTGGCTGCCCCTACTTCTTCAATTTTTGTATGTGTCGTTGGATCTAGGTAGATAACATCTGCATATCCTTGTTCTCTTGCCAGTTTCCAAGGAAAGAAGCTGCCTGCGTAATTTCCACCTGCTTTAGCTCGTCCCGTCCCGCATGGAGCTGCTCTATCATAGTCGAAGCTAGCTAGAAACTTTGTTGGTGCAAGCCTTCCACCTTTAAAATAGGCACCCACTGGCACTGCAAAAACTGTGAAAATGAATTCATCAGCTGGAGCTACTCCAATGACATTGCCTACACCTATTAATAGCGCTCGTAAATAAAGGGTTCCACCTGATCCGTAAGGCGGCACAAATTCCGCGTTGGCTCTTACGACTGCTTTGCACGCTTCAATAAATTTTTCCTCTGGCACATGCGACATAAACAAACGGTCTGCTGATTTATTTAGTCTTTTTGCATTTTCATCAACTCTAAATAGTTGAATATCTCCTGCCTTGGTACGATATGCTTTTAAAGCTTCAAAACATTGTTGCCCGTAATGGAGTGCTGGAGACGATTCAGAGATTTCTAACTTGTTATTTTCAACCAATCCACCGACATCCCAAGTGCCATCTTTGTAGCTTGAGAGATAACGCAATGGTAGATTAACATATGAAAATTCTAAATTATTTAAGTTTAAATCTTTGGCTTGTTGTGCTGCCATGTTAAAAAACCTCCAACATGAAATCTAAATCACCCGAGCTGTGGAGTCTACAGCTCGGGTATGGTGGAGACGCTGCATCACTTCGACTCAAAATAAATGAAAACTTCAAAATCTATGGAAGTCTGACATCTTCATTTCAGCTTTGATTGCAGCGCCATTCGTCATGTTTTATTTTTCGTTCATCACGGTTCCTTCTAATTCCTTATTGTCTAATGCGGCGATTTCGTTGCCCTCATTCATAAAGACAATTTTAGGCACGTGGCTTGCGATTTTTTCTTCTGGAATCATTTGGTAGGCGATGATGATGATTGTATCTCCTACTTGAACAAGGCGGGCGGCGGCACCGTTCAAACAGATGACTTTGCTCCCTCTTTTGCCTTTGATGACGTAGGTTTCGAGTCTTGCACCATTATTATTGTTGACGATTTGGACTTTCTCGTTTTCTAGGATTCCCGCTGCTTCCATAATCGCCTCGTCGATCGTTATGCTGCCGACATAGTTTAGATTGGCTTCTGTTACTGTCGCTTTGTGAATTTTTGAACTCATCATTGTACGAAACATTTCTTATACCTCTTTTTTTTAAAATGGCGTTGCGTACCTGGGCGGTACGCACGTCTGAAACAAAATCTTGATGAAAAAGAGCGAGTTTTAAGCGTTAATTATAGTATTATCTCCCAAAATGATATTATCAATCAGTCTTGCTTGGGAAAATTTTACTGCAATGGCTATTACAATTCTTCCTTGGATTTTCTCAATAGGTTGAAGTGTTGGATAAGTGTAGAGCTCGATATAATCAATTTCTGCGTGGAGTTTTTCTAATTTTTGATGAATGTGGGAGATAATTTGGTTGGGATTTTTTTCTCCTGAGTCAATCAATTTTTCTGCTGCTTGTAAGCTCTTGTATAATTCAGGTGCTTCTTTTCTTTCTTCGCTCGTTAGGTAAACATTGCGTGAACTTTTAGCGAGTCCATCAATTTCACGAACTGTTGGAACTGGGATGATTTCTATTGCCATGTTGTAATCGTCAACAAGGCCTTGGGCAACAGCGACTTGTTGAGCATCTTTTGTTCCCATGTAAACACGGTCAGGACAAACAAGGTTGAATAATTTTAACAATACGGTGACAACGCCATCGAAATGGCCGACCCGCTTTTTCCCACATAAAACATTATTTCTTTCAATGACTTTCAATTGGGTCGTCGTAGATCCAGGATACATGTCGTCTGCATGAGGGTAGAAGAAATAATCGACTCCCATTTCGCTGGCTTTTTGTTCGTCCTGCTTCACGTCTCTTGGATAGCGGTCAAAATCTTCTCCTGGACCAAATTGCAACGGATTTACAAAAATACTTGTCACCACGACATCATTTTCCACGCGTGCTTGTTTCATTAAAGTGAGATGCCCCTCATGTAAATAACCCATTGTTGGAACAAAGCCAATTGTCTTTCCTTGTTTGTTGTAGTCTTTACAGATGGCTTGCATTTGTTTTAAAGAGGTGATGATTTGCATACTATTTACCTCCATACAAAGATAGCAGTTGGTCATCTTTCAATGAAAAGCTTTGTTTATCTGTTGGAAATTTTTTTTCTTTTACTTCCTTGCAATATTCTTCCACATTGCTTACAATTATATCATCAATTTGTGCATATTTTTTTACAAAAGATGGCACTCTATCTACACCATAGCCGACTAGGTCATGATAGACAAGCACTTGACCATCGGTCTCCAGTCCTGCCCCGATACCAATTGTTGGAATGGTAATGGCGTCTGATATATATTTTCCTAATTGCTTAGGAATGCATTCCAGGACGAGAGCGATGGCCCCCGCACCCTCACAAGCTTTTGCATCTTCTATCAACTTTTTCGCGCTTTCCTCATCTTTTGCCTGAACGCGGTATCCACCTAAAACACCGACAGATTGCGGAGTCAGCCCCAAATGAGCAACAACGGGAACGCCTGCCTTTGTTAGCGCAGCAATGGTATCAACTACGTCATCGGCTCCTTCTACTTTCAAGGCATCAGCGCCTGTTTCTTGCATCATACGCACGGCATTTTTCATCGTCTCTTCCTGAGAAATATGGTACGACATAAATGGCATATCCAGGACGACAAACGTATCTTTCGCACCACGGCGAACTGCTTTTCCATGATGAATCATATCTTCAACCGTTACAGGGATTGTCGATTCGTAACCTAAAACAACCATCCCTAGCGAATCACCGACTAAAATCATATCGACTCCGGCTTGCTCTACCAATTTGGCAGTTGGGTAGTCGTATGCAGTAATCATGACGATAGGCTCTTTATCTTGCTTCATCTTTTGAAACGTTAATTTGGTTTTCATGTTGATTTCCTCCTTGTCCCAGTCCATCGCTGGATCTAGGCAATAGTCTAACCTTCATATTATAACACTTTTCAACAACAAATACTTCACTTATCCCGAGTCTTTTTAAAATTCCTTACAAATGGCACTCCAATCAAAGCTGAGACGAATATGTCAAACCTCCGTAAATCTTGAATTTTCCATTTGTTTTGCCTTTGGCGTCAAAAACCAATGGAAACGAGAGATTTAAGGAAGTTTATGAGTCGAAGCTAGACCATGTCTGGATGATGTTTGAGCCGTGGAGTCTACGGCTCAAACAAGCTAGATTCATGTCTGATAAACAGATGTCTTAATCTATCATAATTTTCAAATCGTTATAATCACGTTGCGGATTTTTAATTTCGGCTATCTCTATTAATTTTTTAGACAACGATGTGTATATTTTTTTTTCATCAGAATCGAGCGCCGACAAGTGCTTTGCAACTGTTTCCACATCGCCCCTTTCCACTGGACCTGTTAAGGCATTAACAGGCCCTTTCCCCAAAATGTTCTTGGCACTTGCGGACATAAGGGGTATGAAAATACTTGGGTCGTCAACACCACATTTATCAAGCAAATCCATGCTAATCTGAGTCAATGCGGTCATGAAATTGCTCGAAAAAACGGCGGCACAATGATAAAGGGGTTTGTTTTCTGCGGTTAAATGATGGACAGGGTTGCCCAGCGAGCCGATTAATGTTTCAACAATATCAAGTTTTTCCGCTGCGCCTTCTAGTGTAAAGGGGGCATTTTCCAGCTCCTTGTGAGCCTCTTTGTGACTTATCGCCATGGCTGGGTGCAGGGAGTACCCCCATGCACCCAGCTGCCCAATCCCATCGAAAACACAAGATGACAGAGCCCCACTGCAATGGCAGATAATTTTATCCTTGATGTCAAACTTGCTTATCGTTTCCCACACTTCTTTAATTGCTTGGTCGGATACTGTTAAAAATAAAATGTCGCTCTTTGATATTAACGCTTCTGCGGTTTCGAAATGGTCAACACCGATTAGCGCTGCTCCAACCTTTGCAGAAGCTTCGTTTCTGCTATAGACACCAATTACATCTAAGCCATTTTCTTTGAAATATTTACCTAATGAAACCCCTATCTTACCTGCACCTATAAATCCTATTTTCACCATTTTGCTCCTTTTAAACCGATTTTAATACTGCATAATTGCTCGTGTTCCCTTAATTATAGCATGAATAATCGATGGTTGAAAGATAGTAAACTTTACGCACACGTACGAAAAAATAACCACCTCCGTATGGAGATGATTATTTTTCGAGCCTCTATTAGCCAATAAGCTTTTCTAATTTCATTATTCGTTCTTCGAGATTTTCGACTTTCTTTTCTAGTTCTGTAATTTTATCCCTTTGTTTCTTAAAAAGTGGAATAAGTAGAATCCATATTCTTTCGTATTGTACACCGAAAATTTCCCCTTTTTCATTCTTGTCAACAAACATACCAAGACCCAAATCGTCAACTTCTTCAGAGATAAGTCCGAATATTCTCACTAGAGGTTCTATGAAAAAGTCTTGCACCTTAACATCTTCCCCATTATTTTTTCTTGTTAAATATTCTGCAAGCTCTTCACATGAATTTTTATCAAACCATGAACTTATCTTTAAATCTAAAATTTTATCTGCAAGTTCTTCCATATCTGGCTTATCTATCATCAACTTAAATCTAGCTGAAGATGATGCAATTCCAATCCCATGAGGTGATGTTATTCCAATTCTTGCATTCGTCGCTCCAGTTATATTTCTATTAGCTGAACCAGGTGAATTTAAATTACCCTGAAATGAAACTGTTCCCGTAAACGTTGCTGTAGTCCTTGTCCCAAGTGCTGCTGGGAGACGTGCGGCTGCCAAAGTTCCCTCGGTGAGATTACCAGCATTATGAGCACCTATTGCTTGCCTTCCTGCTGCATTGTTAGTTAATCCGATATTATTTCTCGCCGCAGCTGCCGTTGTTGCACCAGTTCCACCTCTGGCGACTGTCAATGTCCCACTTGTATGTCCAACTATCGGAAGCGCCGGTATTCTTGCAGCATTTATTGTTCCGACAAGGTCGGCTGCTGAAAGAGTTCCGACAAAATTATGTGCAGATATTGTAGGAGCAAAAATAGAAGCAGCATTCATTGAGTTATTTACCGTTAAGTTTCTTGTTATTAATGTATCTGCAACATTGACAGTAGATGCGGATAAATTTCCACCAACGGTAGCTCCGCCACTTACACCTAAAGCCCCATTGACAGTCGCACCAGCTCCCGTCGCCGCCAGTCGCCATGTCCCATTGTGCATGATATGGAAGTTCGCATTAGCCCAGCTCCCAATACCATCTTGTCTAAATTGAGCATGACCTCGAATAAAATTCCCATCCGCTGTAATATTGCCTCTTATTCGAGTAGCACCAGGGAAATCCGTCACACCATCTTGATTAAATCGCCAAATGCGATTCGTACCATTCGGGTCATGAAATACATGAGTAAAATGAGCACCGCTTTCTCTCAATATACCGCTAGACCATGCCCCATTCCAAGTAGAATTGCCTGATGCTGTCCCTTGTATACTAGCAGAAACAATAGGATTCCATTCTGATGACGCCCATCTTATCACTTGCCTTATAAGAGCCCTAGCATCACCGCTTGCACTATCAAACCCACTTCCTCGCCAAGAACCACCTGAATGAACTCTACGCGTATAATGCGCGCCCGCTACATTTGCGGTCAATGGTCCATTGTGCGTAGTCGGATTATTAAAAGTTGTTGCACCATTACCAGCAATCACAACTCTATCCGCACCATTAGTCTGCAAATGTAAGCTGGCATTACCCATCGCCGTCACGCCAAATCCACCTGTCCCAGACCACAATCGCCCTTCAATCCCAGTCGCTCCTCTAACTCTTAATCCACCACTATTATTCGTCACCCTAGTATTAATCACTTGCACGCCATGAACATCAAATTGATCATCACCCGTTGGCAATCCATTCACACTCACCGCATTATGAATCGGATCCATAAATACAGTCGGCTGCCCTACTGGAACGAACACCGTATCCGTAGTTGTCGCCAGACGATCTTCAATAGCAAATTCAATCTCATGCTCATACAAATTATCTAAACTAATACCAATCGGCTCCGTCGTAACATCACCCGCACCACTTGTCACCCTCGGCCAATTAATCCAACCACTCCACGACCTGGAGGCAATACGATGCCGATACCTAACACCATTTGTCGCATGAACCGCATTTTGCATGATATCATCAATCATAATCGGACTAATCGCACCCCTAAGCGTAAGTGTCGAAGGATTACTGAATCCATTATTTCGAATGGCGCTAACTTCCAAGGTCGGTTGAGCATACTCAACACCTTGTACAGTCAGCGTCCTTAAAGAAACATTGTCGCGCTGGTCGCGTGCACGGATAACTAATGCTGATGGTCCAGAAATATCAACCTCGCCTAAATTAACTGGGATTGCTTCTGTAGAAAAAGGCACACGTTCAAAACTTTCTCCTAGACTGACTTCATATTCACGGATTGCTTTATTATGACGCCCGCTTGCAAAATTTGCTGGAATCGTCACTCGAACATTTGAGCGTCCTTGAACAATCCATTGATTGTTCCCTGTAACAGCAATCACATCAGCATTCAAATCTTGCCAAGTTGGATTATCACTGCGAAGTAAAGGCATTGCATCATTAAGTGTAACTGTAAAGTTGGCACTCGTTGTTGCACTTCTAATTAAGACCCCCGCAAATCTAGTCGTAACGTGTAAATTCAAATTATTCAATGTTACTCCGCTAGTAACTAAATCTCTAATTCGGTTTAGATTTGCGCTTGACAACTCAATGTTAGCGCCTGTCATTCCAGAGAATTCCTGAATAACTTCATTCCCGCTTCGTAAAACGACATCATGGGTCAAAGCCGTATTAGCTCTAGTCAAATCCAAATTAAGAATACGACTATCATCTTCATGTTCAAGTGCAAAATGACCATGCCTTGCCGTTGTCGCAGGAGATGCTGTGATTGTCCCACTACGTGAAATAGCCGTGCGGACATTAATCCCGCGAACTTGCGCCTGAATCCTCACCCTAGAACTTGCCTGCTCACGCCCATTCAATACCTCTGCAATGGTACGATTTTGTGCCTCATTAAATCCATAAACAAGACTAACCCCAGAAATAACATCACTTCTAATTGCACGCCATGTTTGTCCGTCTGGATTTTGAATCTCAAAATCAACGCGATGTGTAAGACTGCTATGTCCTCTCGTAATATGTACAAGATGCGAATTCAGGAATGTAAAAGACGGATTAGCGCTAATACTTGAAGCAGCTGGTGCTACAATATGCCCTTCTCTTGTCACAACCCCTCTCACATTAATTCCATTAAATACTGTTTGCAATTGTATCCTAGAACGCGCACGTTCACGCCCATTCAATGCCCTAGCCATTTCATCATTTTCCAAAGCGCTAAATGCAAAATTGACACTATTACTATTAGACATTGATATAGTGCGAATCGTACGCCATGATTCATCAGCGTTTTGCACTTGCAATGTAACATGATGCATCAAGCTAGCGTGCAACCTTAAGACATTCACCGTATGATTATTCAAAAATACAAAACTTGGTTCCACCCCAATCCCTGTAGACGGTGGCGCTGTAACAGTTCCTGTTCGTACCGCAGTCGCACCTATTTGTCCAGAAGTCGAATGACTCCCGCTACGCGTAATTAACTCAAGACGCGTCTCCCGAGAACCCGCACCACCTAGCGCATTAAATATAAGCCCTAACTCTGCCTCAGTTGGTGTAATCGTCAAAGTTGCGCCCGTAAAATGACGCCATCCGCCTACCTGTACCCACTGACCCGCTGCATTTTGCATAGACAAACGTGCCGAGTGCGAAAAGCTTGGTGAATATCGTACAATTGCTACATTCATCCTGGTCATCAGCACCGTGAAATTTGGATCTATGGCAATACGAGAAACACCTGGTGCGGTAATTCTCCCATTCCGTACCGCCGTACTCCCCAATTGTGGCGAAGTCGAGTTCCCACCGTTACGGGTAATTAACTCAACCCGAGTCTCTCTAGACGCTGCCGATCCTAACGCATTCAATATCGTTGTAATCTCCGCCTGACTCGGCGCAATCCTCAAACTTACGCCAGTAAAATGACGCCATCCGCCGATATTGACCCAACTACCCGCTGCATTTCGCATCGATAACCGCGCAGAGTGCGAAAATCCCGTATTATGCCTCGTAATCCCCACATTCAACTGACTCGTCACCGCAGTAAAATTCGGATTCGCATTAATCGTCGATGCCCTAGCAATTTGCGGCAATGTAAAATTACGACTAGGAACCGTCATCCTATTAACCGTCACCCCATTGAGCACCCCATTAAAATCCCACCAAGCACTCGCCGAAAACGTAGCTGCGCCATTAGCCTGATGACTAATCGTCCTTGAACCACTCCAAATTTCCCTACTTCCACCACGAGAAAGCGTCGCATGATTTCGAAAATCCGTCGCCCTTCCATTTGCAGTCACCACACCTGGCAAAGACGTCCCAGCAACAACATGCCATCCCGACTGAGCAATCCAACGCAACACCAAATCAACCGTACTCGTATTATTGCTAATACTCTGCGACCTCAAACTCCACTCCAACCGCAACCTAAATCCACCAGCAACCGTCGTTTCAATATGACCTGATCTTTGTGCCATAATTTTCACACACCCCTTTTTTCTAATGGCTGGCAAATAAACTTTTGGTTTATTTGCCAGTCTTTTCTTCCATTCAAATCTAGATAACCATTCTTATCTTTTGACTATCGATTTGCCCTCGCAAATCGATAGCCTTTTGAAAAGGTTTTCTTTTTAATCCGTATTAGGAACAAATGCCCAACCTTTGCGAGTCGCATTTTGAAGCGGGACAATTTTGACTGGTCCCATTTTTATTTGCTTGGTGACATTTGCCTTGTTCATAGTGAATTCGTCCTTGTTGATACCAAAAACACGCTCCGAATTTTTCGGTGATTTTTGATAATAACCGGCAAACTCACGCGGATTCATCACGGTGTAGCCATTTTGATCGCTATTGTCAACACGAATTCCGTTCATATCCATTCGCACATTTGCTGAGTGAATTTCCATCGGATGCGATGTCCATAAAAATGCTTCGCTTCCAAGATTAAGCATGATTGATGTTAAAGCGATGTGCTCGTGTCTTGCATTTTCAAAGGAAGATTCGAATTCGATTATCACCTCTGAAAATACAGGGGTAAATGTTAATTTTCCTCGTCTGAAATTTGAATCCGTGTCATCTATTACATACGACTTGTTGCCACCTGTGACTACCTCTTGCTCTATAATCCTAACTGTGAACGTGCCTGGTATATCCTTCAAAACTCGCCACGATAGCGTGTAGGTATCCCCACGTGTCAAAGTGACCGTCTGTCTCAAGCTTGACGTTCCACTTAAAAAACGAAATTCACTCGATCTATCCGCTTCCGATACCGCCGTGCGACGTGCTGTGCTTACGTCTCCAGTTGCCGTCCAATAATCAAGACCAGAAAGCCCGATAGAATTTTGCAAAATATTGACGCCACCAGCCTTTGTAAACGAGGTCGTGACATGATTGAATTCTTGCCTCATCTGTGAAACTTCTTGATGTACCAATTGATTAGACACTTGTGTTTCACCAAAGCGACGCTCAAAATCTTGCTCGATTTGCGACATCATCTCCGACTGCTCACCAATTGCATCATTTAAGCTATCGGCAGACGCTAATCCATCTAGACGCTGTTCAAATACGGTACTTTGCATGACTGTCGATGTAATATTATCTGGTTCCAAGCGCCATCTTGCATCTTGCACGAGTTCACCAAGAACACGCATGGCTTCCAGGGAATCTTCAGGAGCTGGACGATGATTTGTTGCCACATTCCCACGCTCAAGTTGCAGCGCTGTAATTAACACATCATCCCCGCTAACAATCAATTCTGGATGCTCAAAGAACTGCAAATTCTCAGTTGGAAAAGTGATTTCAAAGCGTCGTAAATCTTCATTTAATTCAAATGTTAGAATGATTTCCTCATCTAAATCTGCTGGAGGTGCTTCGTCTTCATCGTCGTCGCTATCAGATTCGTCCAGATCCGCAGGCGTCTCGCCTTCATCTTCATCGCTGTTAGATTCGTCCAAGTCTGCAAGTGATAGCTCATTTTCATCGCTATTAATTTCTTCATCAAGCCCAACACTGCGTGGTACAAATTTAACGTTCAACATAGTCCCCGCAGACGCTTCTTCTTCGCCTTCGTCAGAATTATTCGTCATAGACGCTGCCATAAACGACAACGTATAATCAGGTCCCACTTCAAGATCATTCAACTGTTGCCGAGTACCACCATCTTCATCACTTACCAACCGCAACACACTGCGATTACTCACTTGATCAACACTTGCAGCAACATCATCACCAAACACTTCCCAATGTGAAATTTCCTCAGTTTCAATATCAATCTCGCTAAAATCAGAATTGCGAATTAAGTTACGCCCTCCCACTTGTATATTCGTTCGGTCGTCCCCTATTTCATCGATTCTTCCATGAGCATCACCTGCTCGGTCCAACGCTTCTTGCGCTAAATTGCGACCTTCATTCCAACTTGCTTCCTTCTCCCGAATCAGATGCCCAATTCGATCAATTCCCGAATCGACGCGATGCAAAAGTCGAACATAATCTCCAAGCAGCAACTCGCTCTTCTCTGGCTCTGTCTCACTCGTTTTCATCGAAACCACGCGAGCCTTCAAGAAAAGCGGTGGATTAAACGTCACATCGCTCACTACAACAGCATCGCCAAGCCTGACATTGTGATGCCCATAGCCAGCCAGCTGTTTAAGCGTTGCAACAGAAGTCGTATAAGTGACACGTGGCTCCATCAAGCGTTTTAGCTCTCGATATGTGTTTTGTAGCAGTTCCCTCGCATTGGTCGCATCATTATCCTCGAATATCCCAAGAATATGTCGCCCATTCACACCAAAATTCTCAAACGCCGAACGCGAAACCAACGCATCACCAACAAGTTCAATATCTGGGTCGTCCAAAAGCTCACTAACCATAGACTCTGGTGGCAAATGGTGAATCCCTAAAAAGTCGCCATTCTCATCCGCTTGCCCGACACCAACAAGACCAGTTACAACCTGATTTGACGAAACTTCCCTCGTCACACCCTGCAAATTCTGTTCATACTCAAAACGTACACCCGCAGACTGATTCCCTCGCTTAGTGCGCAAATGAACGTGCTTGGTCACCTGATTACCATCACCAAGGCGAGCAGCAAACTCAATCTCTACATTAAACCGACTCGCCACCTCATAAATCGCCGCAAGTGTGGTCATATGACGCTCAATTTCAACATCTCGAATCTCAAGCGTATTTTCCACCACGCCTACAGACCAATCAGTCCCACTAAGCACTTCACCCATCATAAAATCAACATTTCGACCAAAAAACGTCGTCGGGCGCACCACAGCAGACAGCAACTCCGAAGTCGCAATCGTTTCCATCAAAACCCTAAGGATGTTCTTGCCATCAGCACTCGACTTACTAACTTCCTTAATCTTAAATAGATAAAAGTCGCCACCCTCAGGCTTTTTCTTCAAAATACATCCTTCAGGCTCCAAAAGACGAGAATCCGGATGATCACCTAGCGTCTCAAACTCATAAACAACCATCCCGCTCTCAAGCGACTCCTCCAACATATCATTAAAATACGGCAACCCTTTGGGCGTATCATTATCAAGCGTCCCAATAACTCGTTGATGACTATCTAAAATAAACAACATCTAGAACCATCTCCTTCTCAGCCTCATGGAGGCATTCCCAACGACATTCCGTGGCGACCCCACAACCGCATTAAACCCATGACTAAACTTCAAAAACTGCGACGACGGCTCCAAAAACTCATAAAACCTCGCACCATTCCTCAAAATCACCCCAGTTTCCCCATCAATCTCAAGCACATCACCTGCATTAAAAACATAAGGGCTTAAAGTGGCGTTATTCAATTCGCCTTGTTGGCGTACTTGAATACGTCTAAATCTCATATTACCAATTGGCGTGTGATTATCGTGGGCTCCAATATGAATCTTGATATGCGTCAAGCTACTTAAATTAACCTCAGTAGAAAGATTAAGTTGACCAGAAGATACATGCTCTAACTGTCCTGCTGGGTTCAAAATTCCAAAAGAAGCCGTCCATACATGATTAATACGTGAAATTTCCATTCTACCTCGCGAAATTCCGCGAATATTTTCAGAAACCCTTCCCCACGCAGACGGATTCGTGACATTGTTAACAATACGACCTTCCCCTGCAAGCGCACTAAACCTCGGCATAAATGCCTCGCTACTTACATCCTCAAGCGTCAAACTCCCAATCGTTTGTCCCGAATCATTTTCCAAGAAAACTTGAATGCGCCCTTGATTACCTTGATTTAAGGCAACATGTTGCGAAAATTCAACATCGCAAGTTAGTGTAAAATCCCTTGTTCCTGCTGACAAACTTCGTCGCATTGATGGTCCACGCCAACCATGCGCTTCTTCGCTTTGTCCAAAATCGCTTCCCGCAACAAATGCACCATCCGCATCAGTCGTAAAATTCCCAGCTGTTGTCGCATCACTTGGCGCATTCGCAAGTGTCCAATTATCAAGCGCAAACATCGGCTCATTCAAAACCAAATCCGTTTCCAAACTACCTTCTGCAGGTTGCCTAAATAATAAATGTCGTCCTTGGGTAATGAGCGCAAACTCATCCGTATCACGTGTAAATGTCATCTTAAAACTTGGAAACACATCCTTACCAGCATTCACAAATGTCATTGCACCATTAGCTGGCAAAGCATCGTAACTTATCACTGATTCTTCTACATCATAAGCATGAGGATCCGTACATACAAACGTGACCACGGCTTTTCCAATTGTCAATTTTTGCGTAAGTTCTCCTGCATCGCGAACTTCTGCTAAATAATAACGATTTGGCTCATCTAAGTTAATAAATCTAACAGGACCATCTGAATGAAGCCAAAAGTTCGCGACCATTCGTGCTTTGTTTTTAACATCTGCTTCATCATCACCAACAATCGACATTGAAACCGTTATCTCACGCATTCCAATATTCTTAGAGAAACGGTGTTCCCCAACACGCCCATTGATTGCAAGCGTATTAATGTTCACCTCTGGCAAAAAACTGTCATTAATCTCATGAATCAAAACATAATCTGGATTATTAACATGATTAAACCTTATACTTGGCATGATGCCACCTACTTTCTATCATTTTTAATTCTTTTTAAATTCACTTTTATGAAATAGCTTTTAGTGGTATAATGTAAATAGAAATTTTATTGAAGGAGGTCATTACAATGGGAATGACAGATAAACAGTTTGTTGCATACATCAGAAACCTTAAAAAACTCTTAGATAAAGCAATTGAAGAAGAAAATTGGAGTCTAGTAAAAGAATTATCTGACGAATTACAACTAACCATAGAAAATTGACTTCCTCTGCACTGCTTAACAAGTAGTGCTTCTTCTTTGTCTAATTTTTTTAGGAGAGGAGCTAAGGCCTAGGCCAAGCTCCAAACACCCCTAGCTCGCATATGCTTTTCTTGTTGCCTATAAAGCTCGCGTGAAATACGCTCAATATCCGCTTCCTCACGAATCACAACACTTGAGATATTGAAATTGTTGTTGATTTCATACCCGCCGCTTGGGCTATCAGCGCCAATGTAAGGCATGCTTGCCACTTGCAAATTACTTGGCTTGAAATCAACTTTTGGGCTGACCTTGAATGCCTGTGATAAAGCTTCGGACAGTTTGTCAGCAGGCGCTAATGCCTCACTTGCGTTTGATTCAATTCCAGCACCAATACCTTCGGTAATCGGACCACCAACTTGATTGCGCATAACACGCGATGGTGAGTTGATTTGCAAGGCTTGTTGCATGGTGTTTCGGACTTGGTTTGCGATGTTTCTGGCAGTTGCTAGGACTTGCGATTGCCCTTGGATTAGACCTTGATTGAGTCCTTGCATGATACTTGTTCCTACATTTCGAGTTGAATTTTGTAGTGGTGTGAACGTCTGTAACATGTTTTGCGTTGCATGACGTAAACTATTGGTGGCTTGTGTCATGCCTTGTGTTACGATTTGAACGAATTGTGTTAGGGTTTGTTTAACTTCTCGGCACATTTGAATAAAGCCTCTGTTAACATCACTTGCACCTTGTGTCGCACTAGCTTCAATGACCCTACCTAAATCATTCATCTTTTTCTGGGCAGATGACATTTCGTTATCAACACCCGCGCAGATTCCATCAACAAGTGGCCTACCTACTTTGTCGCGCATTAGTTTAGACGGTGAATTGATTCCAAAGAAGCTTCTAATACCACCAAATATATTACTTCCAAGGTCTCTAATCGTTTCTCCGATTCGTCCAAACATACCTGTAATTCCATCAATAAGTCCTTGTACTATGTCTTTACCAATGGTTATCATTCCTGCGATTTTTTCACCAATACCATCTAAGATATTTGTTAAAATTTCACGCCCAGATGACAATAAGTCTGAAAATGTTTCTCCGATACCGCCAATAAATGATGTAATTAAATCCCATGCTAGAGAAACAAGGCTGGATACAATTGACCAAATTCCTTCAATCAATGCCTGTAATACTCTTACACCTGCAGCAAGTATTTGTGGTAAATTATCAATGAGCGCTTTTCCAATTTGTATGATTAAACCTATTGCAGTTCTGATTAATTCTGGTAAAATAGAAACTATACCGTTAATCAATGCCATTAGGATTTCGATTCCTGCTTGGATGATGACT
>JGI990J12352_1000108_pt1 | contig 18350 bp, 19 predicted proteins | sample Intmic4MA4BA4MSA_FD_12352 | JGI IMG/M metagenome (IMG submission 12352) | reverse complement strand
ATCATTGAAAACATCAATCACAGACCACGTAAATGCTTGAACTGGAAATCACCTCATGAAGTATTTTTCGATAAAGTGTTGCATTTGACTTGACAATTCAAGATCAAAAAAATCATGCTGTGTGACACTTTCATATGTTTTTGGCGTGACAATTTACATAAAAACAGTTGACGTTATGGTAGAAAAATGGTAAAATACTAAGGTTGCTAGTGCATTTATGTAAAAGTGAAGCCTACAACCGCGCGGATACGGGTTTCAAATGTTGCGAAAACTACCTGATACGGCGAGTCTTAGACTGAAGAAAAACTATACGGAGGTGCATGGTATGTACGCAATTATTAAAACTGGCGGAAAACAAATTCAAGTTGAAGCTGGACAAGAGATTTACATCGAGAAGTTGAATGCTGAAGAAGGCTCAACAATTACATTCGAGGAAGTAGTAATGGTTGGTGGGACAGAAACGAAAGTTGGAACGCCACTAGTTGCTGGAGCTACTGTAACAGGTAAGGTTGATCGTCATGGACGCGGACAAAAGATTATTGTTTTCAAATATAAGCCGAAAAAGGGTTATAAGAAAAAGCAAGGTCACAGACAACCTTATACAAAAGTTACTATCGAAGCAATTAACGCTTAATTGGAGTTGTTAATATGATTACTGCCAAATTTGAATATACAGGTGAAGATGTTGTTGCTTATGAAGTTTCGGGGCATGCAATGTCGGCTGAACCAGGTAAGGATTTAGTTTGTGCAGGTGTAAGTGCAGTTGTCTTTGGAATAACTAATGCTTTAATCGGACTCGGTCTTGAAGAGAGTAACGTTAAAATGAAAGACGATGGTTACTTGCGAGTTGATACCCGTGATGCTGACGAGGATATGAACGCATTGATTTACGGCTTGATTGTTTCACTTGAAACAATTGAACGTGAAAATGATGAATATCTTGCAGTAATCATGGAAACATAATAGAGGAGGATACCAAAATGTTAAAGTTAAATTTACAATTTTTCGCATCGAAAAAGGGTGTAGGTTCATCGAAAAACGGTCGTGATTCAGAATCAAACCGCCTTGGCGCTAAAAGAGCAGATGGACAACCAACAAAAGCGGGCATGATTATCTATCGTCAACGCGGCACTAAGATTTATCCAGGTGCTGGAGTAGGAATCGGTAAAGATCATACTTTATTCGCTAAAATTGATGGTGTAGTTCGTTTTGAACGTTACGGACGCGACAAGAAAAAAGCTTGCGTATACGCTATCGCTGAGTAATTAAAAAAAGAAAGCCCCGAATTTCGGGGTTTTGTTGTGTCGACCGTTTAATAGGAGGTTTTCTGATGAATGAACCAGTTTTTGCAGTTGCAACCAAAGCATTAATTCTTAAAGATGATAAATTGCTGATTTTGTACAAGTCAGAAACAGAAGTCAAGACCTATTCTGATGAGCCATAATTCTTGGGAGTTAATTATGAAGTTCGGCGTGATATCCCTGGTGGGCGATTAGAATTTGGCGAAGAGCCGAAAAACGCCTTAGTGCGAGAAGTAAAAGAAGAAACGGGTTTAACCATTGAAATTGGTAGCATCCTTGATACTTGGCAATTTATCAAAGACGACTATCAACTAATTGGAATTAACTATTTATGCAAATGGCAAGCTGGTGAAGTTGTTTTGAGCCACGAACACGAAGCATTTGAATGGTTGTCAAAAGCAGAATTACTTGCAAAGAATTGGAATGATGTTGACAGGTATTTGATGGCATTTGAAATTTAGGTCACTACGAAAAATTTCCGAAAAACACGGTTTTTGTTAATTACACTTGATCCACGGAGTTGAATTTGAAAATAATTAAGATTCGGGGTATAATTAGACAATAAATAATTGTTTCATTAGGAGGGGCGTTTAAGAATGGATAATTACTTAGAAAAAATTGATCGTTTGATTTCGGAGATCAATAAGTTGCACGAAGATTATTCGACGGATTATTTTGATACGGGCAGGGTTGAGAAAGTTAATCTTTCACGGACAATTGGGAAAGTACCAGTTGCTCATATTTTGAATTATCGTTTGAATCTGCATGAGAGCATTAATGATTATCTCATGCGAGCGAATATTAATGATGTGAAATATTATTATCGGGTAAAGACTTCGGAAAGTATTGAAGATAAAATTAAAAGGTTTGCCGACAACGGTGACCAATATCCAGTTAACAATTGGTTAAATGATATATTAGGTTGTCGAATTATTCTTACCAAAACAGAAATTGAAGAAATTGAAAATCGGCTCGACGATTGGCAAGAAAAACATGGGCTGAAGAATTGGTATAAACGTGAAAAAGATGGCTACAAAGGAATTCACGTTTATTTCAAGAATCGCAATAATTTCTATTTCCCGTGGGAATTACAGATTTGGGATGAAGCCGATATTGAAACGAATATCGCGGCTCATCAGTCGCAAAAAAGGTTTTTTGTTTAAAGGGAGGTTGTTTTAGGATGGATAATCAATTAAGAAATAAATTCAATTTAACCGCTCGGCAAAATATTTTTCTGGTCAAAAAGACCATGCCCGAGAATATTTATCATGCCGGTAAATTTGAAAATCTGAATACTACTTTCCCCCAGACTGAAACGATTGTCAAGGGTTTATCGGTCGCAGGGGTTGGAACTCATGCAGTTCAAGTGATTTTGAATATGAAGAACGCTTGGACGCATGCTTTGACGAGTGTAGAGCAACGTTTTGATCTTGATACCCTTTGTAAAATCAATAGTTTTGTTGCTTATAATGAAAGCCTTGAGTGGGGTGTTCTTCGTAATGGAAAAGTCGGAATTTCGGGTGTGAATTATGTACCAGCAATTCCTGTACGAGCGGTCGTCGAAAAAGATTTTGAAAAGATTTTTGAAAATGCCAATTTGTCGACCACTTATAAAGGAATCCATTTAATGCTTTATGCAATGCGAGCACAGCTTTTCTGGGATGGAAATAAACGGTCAGCAATTATCGGAGCGACTACTTGGTTGATGCAACATGGTTGCGGATTGATTTCGATAACCGATGACTATTTTGAGCAGTTTAATACTTTGTTATCAAAATTTTATGAGACGAATGATTACACTGTGATTGCCGATTTTGTTTATGAGAATTGTTTATATGGGATTGAATTTGAATAAGATGTTTTATTAAGTAAGAAGGAGGTCGAAAATATGTTTGTTGATCAGGTGACGATAAAGGTTGCTGCTGGAAATGGTGGTAACGGGATTGTTGCGTTTAGGCGCGAGAAGTATATTGATAAAGGTGGTCCAGCTGGTGGTGATGGTGGTCATGGTGGATCGGTTGTATTTACGGTTGATGAGGGTTTGTCAACGTTATTAGATTTACGTTTTAGTAAAGTAATTCAAGCGCAACATGGTGAAAATGGGATGGCGAAAAATTGTCACGGTAAAAATTCGGATGATTTAATCGTAAGAGTGCCAGTTGGGACAGTTATTTATAATGCGGATACTGGAAAAGTTATCGCCGATTTGACTGACGTTAAAGGACGAAAAGTAATTGCGCAAGGTGGTCGTGGTGGTCGTGGTAATGCACGTTTTGCAACGCCTCGTAACACGGCTCCTGAACTAGCTGAAAATGGCGAACTTGGGCAAAAATTAACGATTCGTGCTGAATTGAAATTACTAGCTGATGTCGGATTAGTTGGCTTTCCAAGTGTTGGAAAATCGACGTTAATTTCTGTTGTTTCGGCAGCAAAGCCAAAAATTGCGGATTATCATTTTACGACATTAGTGCCTAATTTAGGTGTAGTCGGAGTGCCAGATGGTCGCTCATTCGTCATGGCTGATTTACCAGGGCTTATCGAAGGGGCTTCGACTGGAACAGGGCTTGGTCACCAGTTTTTACGTCATATTGAGCGAACGCGAGTAATTTTGCACGTCATTGATATGTCGGGTAGTGAGGGGCGCGACCCTTATACTGATTTTGTTACTATTAATAATGAATTAGCACAGTATAAATATAAATTGATGGAGCGACCGCAAGTAATTGTTGCTAATAAAATGGATTTGCCAGATGCAGAGGAAAATTTAATAGCGTTTAAGGAACAGCTATTTGCTGGCAAAACGGAAGAAGAAATTGAAGAAATTCATGTCATCCCGATTTCTTCAGCGACACGGATGGGAATTGATGAACTGCTATACAAGGCGGCTGATTATCTAGCGAAAACACCAGAATTCCCATTATACGATGAAGAAGATATGGAACAAGCAGTTGTGTACAAGTTCGAGCCAGAGGAAGCGCAGTTTGTTATTAACAAAGCCGAAGATGGAATTTTTACTGTTACTGGATCCGCAATTGATCGCATTCTTCACCAGACAAACTTCGATCAAGAAGCTTCAGTTCAGCGGTTTGCAAGAACGCTACGGCATCTTGGCGTTGATGAAGAATTGCGACTATTAGGTGTCGTTGATGGTGATATTGTGCGTGTTAAAGAATTTGAATTTGAATTTAAAGAATGATATTACAAAAAAAGTGATCCGCGATGGGTCACTTTTACCTTCCGACTAATTCAATTCGATTTCTAGTTTCATGAATAATATTAGTTATCAAAACAACATTTTTTTTGATAAAAAATTCTATTTTCGCTAGCTTTTCTATTAAAATCTGATATAATATTCATAGGTAGAAGTTCAAGACGGTGGCGAAGCATCTTTTGAGAAAGGAGGCAACTCTGATTTTTGAAAGGAGCGAATGCCATGTACAAATTATTTTTCTTTGACTGGTGCTGCGAGTGAGAACCAACAATGGATTGCGAAAACTCTTTGAGTATAGCTTTTCAGATGAGTGGCTTGATCGTGGCGATAATCTTCGGATTACTCGCTGTCGTGATAGAGCTTATCAAATTAAATCAAAAAGAAAAATAACGTCCAAAACTTTAGCGAGTTAACGTTATTTTTCACGTTTCAAACTTTGCTACCGACTTAATCGGCTACTTAGAGGTACTAGTTAGAGCTAGTGCCTCGTTTTTTATTATATGCGTATTATAGCACAGTGATACGTGATTTGTAAAGTATTTTCGCAAAAAAGATTTTACCGTTTTTACGTGATCCGTGATGATGGGTCACTTTTACGTTGGTTGTAAATCCTTTTGATAAGAACGAATTGCCGTCACAAGGCTGAAGATTGCCCCGAGTACCCAGAAAATCGACGACCAAATACGGGTTTTATCTGTTACTAAAGTTTCACAATCTATCATCTTAATCCCCCTACCAAAACATAAGTTTATATCTTATTATATGGCTTTTCGCCCAGATTGGTGATTACCTATTTTTTCAATCTAACCCTCTGCACCTAGCAGTTGACAAATTGCAAGTTAAAATTGCTAGTAAAACGTTAATCGTTCTGGTAATAGAATAGGGGTAATGCAGATGATGCAAGCGAAGATGAGAGCGACTATGTTGCTTGTGAGCGGATTATAGCAATATTCCCATACAGCATTGAAAAGTCTAAAATAGCAATCACTGAATTACAGGTTGATGACTGGTTCAGTGATTTTTTCTTTCGTTTTAACCATAATCCGTGGATTTTCCGTTTTATGGTTGATGGATTTTCGGTTGATAATTTTTTTTCGCACATCTACTGGATATTTGGCGTTTTATAGTTAAAAATATTTTGAAATTTTGTATAGCTTGTCGTAGCTCTACTTTTAGTCTTTTGTTGCTCATTAAAATAAATCCCAATTATTTAGATAATATTATACATCTATTTTGGAAAAAGCCGAGTAAAAGAAAAATACTGAAAATCATTTTCAGTATTTAGTCGTTTTGATAATTTACTTCTCATCTAGGCAGTTCAACTAACTTTTTGTTACCTCGATCTCATTGTTGGGAACAACAAGACGTCGCGAATTGATGCCGAGTTGGTTAACAACATTACCAAGCGGTCGATACCGATTCCAAGTCCACCAGCAGGTGGCATTCCGTACTCAAGAGCTTCGATGTAGTCGTGATCCATTTCGCTTGCTTCGTCGTTGCCAAGAGCCGCTTCTGCGAGTTGCGCTTCAAATCGCTGTTTCTGATCAATTGGGTCGTTTAGCTCGGTAAAGGCATTTCCATATTCACGTGCATCAATAAAGAATTCAAAACGATCAGTAAAGCGACCATCTTTTATATTCTTCTTCGCCAGTGGTGATACTTCGACTGGATGACCGTATACGAACGTTGGTTGCACAATTTCCTTTTCAACAAATTCCTCAAAAAACTCGTTAATAATATGACCAACCCCAGTATAATGCGCTGGTACATGAATACCATGTTCTTTCGCAATCACTTTCGCTTCATCGAGTGTCATTACCTGCCAAAAATCAACCCCAACAACTTCTTTAATTGCATCAACCATATGCCAACGTTTCCAACCTACGGCTAATTTGATTTCCTTTTCACCATAAACCACATTAGTTGTTCCTAAGACTTCTTGGGCAATATGAGCGATCATCTGCTCAACTAAATCCATGATTGTTTCCATATCACCGTAAGCTTGATATAATTCCATCATTGTAAACTCAGGATTATGACGTGTCGAAATCCCCTCGTTACGGAAGTTACGGTTAATTTCATAAACTTTTTCAAGTCCTCCGACTAGTAATCGTTTCAAGTATAGCTCTGGAGCAATTCGTAAGTATAACGGCATATCTAATGCGTTATGATGCGTTGTAAATGGACGCGCCGCAGCTCCGCCGAGGGTCGCATGTAAAATAGGGGTTTCAACTTCAAGATATCCAAGACTATCTAAATAACGACGCATAGCTGAAATAATTTTCGTTCTAGTAACAAATGTATTACGGCTTTCTTCATTCATAATTAAATCAACATAACGGCGACGGTAGCGTTCTTCGATGTCGGTCAAGCCATGAAATTTTTCTGGCAGTGGTCTCAACGCCTTGGTCAATGGGATAAATTCAGTTACTTTAATTGACAACTCGCCTACGTTTGTTTTAAACATCACGCCAGTAATCCCGATAATATCACCGATGTCGGCCTTATTGAATAAAGCATATGCATCATCACCAATTGCATCTTGGCGGAGGTAGAGTTGAATTTGACCCGAAACATCCTGAATATGTGAAAAACCAGCTTTACCTTTACCACGTTTTGTCATAATGCGTCCTGCGACGGTTACCGAAGTTTCGTTTTCTTTTACTTCAAGCTCCTCTTTCGATAATTCACCATATAAATTTTCTAATTCGACCGCGGTATGTGTGCGCGCAAAAGCTGTTCCAAACGGGTCGATTCCCGCATCAACCATTTCTTGCATCTTCTCGCGACGTACTAATTCTTGTTCACTTAATTCTGTTGACATACTAACAACTCCCTGCTCTTGGTATACATATTGACTTTATGAGCATAATATATTATAATGAGCAGTAAGGTGGAAGTAGGAAGTTAATTCTTCTCACTTCGTTGGTATGAGCTAGTCCGTTACCTGGTTGGTTACGGACTTTTTCTTTACTCTGAAATATCTATATCCTATAAACAACTTCGACTAAGATTTCCAAAACAAAGGCATTTAAGAATGCTTGCATCATATTATCACCCCTTACTTGAGTGATAGCCTGAAAATACAGACAAAATTAATTGTATCATGAATCTTGCTTAAAAGCTAGTCTTTAATTTCTCTTACAAAAAATGATATAACCCCTACAAAGTATTGATATCAAGGCTTTGATGTTTTTATTTTATCGACTGCTTTATACTGGATTATAACAGTAAACAGACCATACCATTGTTGTACAAAAAACGGAGTATTAATTCTTTTGTATCTGCTTATACATCGCGCCTTAGTCTAATAAGTAGATAAGTAATCGCTGCTTCATCAAAATTTTTCACGTCTAAGCCAGTCAATTCAATAAAACGATCGAGCTTGTTCATAAAAGTGTTGCGGTGCATGTGCATGATTTTCGCACCATTTGTCACGTTGAAACCATTTTCGAGATAGCATTTGACAACAGCCAATAGTTCAGCATCAAGGGTTAACAATGATTGGAACCAGTCACCGAAAATTGGGTAGGCAGAAATGATTTCACTTGATATAAAATAATTGAGAAAGATATCTTTATGTCGCATGAGTGACGACCGATCGCTCCGGAATTTTTTGAACAATTCAAATTCAGCGGCAAATTTCTCAGGTAAACGATGGTCTAGTTTATAGTTCATCGTTTGGTAAAAAGTTAGTTCCGACGAGAAGTCTTGTCCAGCTGCTAATAGGAAGTCTTTTACTTCATTAGAATCTACTGCTGTTGCAGAAAAATCTAAGATTACACCGTAGTTTTGTTCAAGGAAGAGGAGCTGGTAATCAGCAGAAAATCCTTGTACTAGCTCCAAAAATTCTTGTTGTAATTCGATGTCCATTGAATGAGAAAAGAAGATAAAATTTACAATGGTCGCACCAGAAAAAACTGGAATGCTGGTTGAATTTTTATTCAATAAAAAGCTATGCCAAATGGTTTTTCCAGCATCAATGCTAATGTATTTTTGTTCGATTAAATCACGTTCGGCATCACTTATTTCCTGGGTAATACCGATGGGGTCGTTGTTTTCATCGAGAAACCAGTAGTATCCAGTCGCGGTGGTGTCGGTTGTATGGCGATTTTTGAATATTTCGGCGAGTGTTTTCATGCAACTTTACATCTCCTTAGGCATATTATATTATAATCAAAGCACGACCCAAATTTTGTAAATACAATAACATGTAGCAGAATTTGTAAGGTCGCACTTGGACACAGTGTCCCAATGAGCGCAAGCGCGAATTGTTGGAAACCACTGTCATTTTTTTGGTGCTTTAATAGGGGGAGCTATCATGCCAGCAAATATTACACTTCAAGAATTGCCGACAAATTGTAACGTAATTGATATTAGGCCTGTTTGCGATTTTGCAACAGGTCATCTTCAGAATGCAATCAATATTCCCTATGAAATTTTGATGACCTACCCAGAATCTTATTTAAAGCGCGACGAAGTTTATTATCTCATTTGCGCCCACGGTTCATTAAGTCATCGCGCCGCTGCGATTCTTCAAGCTTATGGCTATAACGTTGCGAGTGTGAAAAACGGGTATGGGCTTCGTTGTTATTGTTGGTAATTTTAATAAAATGGACACGACAAAAAGCGGTCGTGTTTTATTATATCATAAAAATAATATCAAAACATCAAAAAGAGTTCCTAATTAGAAACTCTTTCGTGTGTAATTATCGCATTATACTTTTTTTGTATAAGCCGACCGACAGTACTGATAACTATTCCAATTCATCTTTGCTGTAAACCGAAAGTCCAGCATTTTCGTTTTCGTCAACTTCCGCCGAGCTGTCATCACTGTAATCATCAGAAGCAATTGGTGTTTCATTTTCATTATCATCATTGTCGATTTCATCATCTTCGTCATCATCAATGGCGATAATTCTGTCGGACTTATCAAGAATCGTATCTGGTGCATCATCACCAAGTAATGTCAGATTTTCTTCAGTTTCAAAATCTAACTCATACGTGTCATAATCAGCTGTTTCATATTTTTGACGTGACTTTAAATCCCATAAATCATCGCCCATCGCAACAAACTTTCCAGATAACGACAAATCCGTATATAGCTGCGCTGTGCGCTCCGCCATATTTCCATCATCACTAACCCCAATAGTTTCAAAAACTTCTTTTGCAATCTTTGAAAACTTTTGCGGTTTAATTTTACGTTTAATTAACATCTCAGCTGCTTCTAACATTGATAACTCCGATTGAATCTTTGCCATATAAATCATCTCCTAATAAAATACTAAAACGGTAAAATGTAAACCCAAATATAAACTTGATTCTTAGATAGTGTCGACACTATCTAGCCTTGATAATTCTGCTAGCGATGTTTCATTTGTAATGAATGGCATTCACCAACTAGCAAATTTGCGCATCTAACCAAGATGAACGAAGTGAATTGCTGGTTGAACCCGATGGCTTGAATGTTCAACATGAAAGCCATGACATTTGCTTTATTTATAAACGTGCAGTACAGGTTTGGAACGCAAATAACCAAGCCCACCAAACCGTTAGACACGGTAGGTTTAGGTGAACTAGATGAAACCAGTAATCGGGCGAGCGTTACATTGAAATAGGTGCACTTACCCCAATCAATTCCAACGCATTTGCAATCGTCGTTCGGAGCGCCGCAACCAACGCTAAACGTTCACAAGTCCCATCCGCATCATCTACATCAATAAACTTCTTCGCCCCATATAAACTATGAAACGCCGCAACCAAGTCATGCAAGTAATTGGTAATAATGTGTGGCTTTCTTTTTACTGCTGCATCTGTTACGACCGTTGTTAAATCGCCCATCCGTTTCACGACGTCAAGTTCTTTTTCATGGGTCAAATGTTGATATACTTCTTTTTTAGCTGGCACAAAGCCCTGCTCCTTGCCACGGATCAATAATGTACAAGCGCGAGCGTGACCATATTGTGCATAATAAACTGGATTTTCATTCGATTGCTTGACTGCTAAATCTAAATCGAAATCCATCGGTGTATCGGCACTACGACTAGCGAAGAAATAACGCGTAGCATCAAGACCGACCTCATCAATAAGATCGCGCATTGCGATCGCTTTACCAGTCCGTTTTGACATTTTAATCTCTTCGCCATTCTGAATCGCGCGAACCATCTGAATAATATCCACCTCAAGCAAATCCGCATCATGACCAAGACTTTGCATCGCCGCTTTCATCCGAGCGATATATCCGTGATGATCAGCACCCCAGATATTAATTAGCTTATCGTTATTACGCTTGATTTTCTCAATATGATTCGCAATATCAGGGGTCAAATAAGTATACGACCCATCTGACTTCTTAAGTACTCGGTCTTTATCATCACCAAAATCCGTTGTTCTTAACCACTCAGCACCATCTAGCTCATAGATATAACCTTTTTCGCGCAACAAGTCAAGCGACTTCTCAACGAGATTATCATCATACAACTTTTGCTCACTCGTATAGAGGTCAAACTCCACGCCAAACAGATCCAAATCGGTTTTAATCTTGCCCATCTGATAGCTCAAAGAAACTTCGCGCAGATAAGCATAATTTTCGTCAAGCTGATTAACAAATTTATCACCATGCTCCGCTCGCAACTGCTGACCAAATTCCGCAATGTCAGCCCCACGGTATCCATCTTCAGGGAATTCATTATCAATCCCAAGCGCCTCTAAATAACGGGCATAAACCGAAATTACCAAATTGTGAATCTGATTCCCAGCATCGTTAATGTAATACTCACGTACAACATCATAACCCGCCGCCGTCATAATCCGTGTCAAAGAATCACCAATCGCTGCCCCGCGAGCATGACCCAAATGTAAATCGCCCGTCGGATTAACCGAAACATACTCGACATTATATTTCAAACCATTTTTTTGTGACTGCCCATACGCTGAACCTTCATTTGTGATTTGGTTAATTACTTTTGTTAGGATTGTTTTATTAATCGTAAAATTAATGAATCCTGGACCAGCAATTTCCACTTTCTCAATCTTAGCAACATCATAGTCTAAATGGTTAATAATTTCTTCCGCTACCATCCGAGGATTTTTCTTCGCAGGTTTTGCCAGGTGCATCGCAACATTCGTCGCATAATCACCATGCGAGGCATCACGCGTATTTTCAAGACCGACTTCAAAATCATCTGTTAATTCATAACCTGCTGTGAGCAGGGCTTTTTTTACTTCGTCTTTAATTCCTTGTTTTAGCAACTGTATCAATCGCGTAACCTCCTTATTGGGTTTGTATAATTTGTGTAAATAATAATTTCTAACAAGTACATACCTGTCTTTTCACCGCCAGTATATAAATCGTAACCTAAATCGAGGTGATAATCACCGTTTTCACGCTCCATAAACGAAAACTGGAAAGTCCTTGTTTTCGTTTCGACACGCCCAAACGGTGTTTTAAGATAACCATCTGTTTTAGTATCTTTAATATGTGTTTGCTCTAATACAATCGGACCATTACGCCGTAATCGTAAAACATTATCTTCAATCTCAAAACGGCATTTTGTTATTTCTTCCTCAACATCGAGCCGCTCATCAAAGAACAAGTAGAATTTACCATCCTTTTCGGTGAAATTCGCATCGGTAGTATATTCTGTTTTCGATCGGTCGCCATCTTGGGTGATGTGCATTGTAAAATTAATTTTAGAATTTTGCATTATTTAAATTACCCGTTTCTCATCTCTTAATATTTGTGGATATTGTCCAATAAAATAGGAGTATTTTGCTGAACAGTTTCCCACGCAATGTCCATGTTGATACCATGATAGGCACAGAATATGATAATCCTTTTCACAGAAACCTTGCATCAGATTATTAGCTTGTTCACCAATTTATCCAATTGCGAAGATTACTGTGAAATTTAACTACTCATCATGGCGATATAAATCATCTTTAACCGTGTTTTTAATTTCTTGGTTTATAGACTAGACTGTTGTACAATTAAGTCAACATCAAGATTATTTTTTGTAGTAACAGTATCTTTTGCATAGAAACCGAAGATAACTGCTTTTTTATGCCATTTTCAAGGAATATTGGGGCAAGTTTTTGCTTAATTTCATCAATAATTAGAATTTTGCATTATTTGAATTAGAATTTTGCATTATTTGGTGTCCGCGGGAATGGGATGACGTCGCGGATGTTTTCAACGCCCGTTACATACATGACCATTCGTTCAAAACCAAGTCCATAACCAGCGTGTTCAACACCGCCATAACGTCGTAAGTCCAAATACCAATCGAGTTCATCTTTCGGAATTCCCAAAGCGTCCATCCGAGCCTCAAGCACATCAAGACGTTCTTCTCGTTGTGAACCACCAATTAACTCGCCAATTCCTGGAACTAGCATATCCATTGCCGCAACTGTCTTACCATCATCATTCATCCGCATATAAAATGCTTTGATGTCTTTTGGATAGTTAGTTACAAAAACAGGTCCTTTAATATAATCGTCAGTAATAAAACGCTCATGCTCTGTTGATAAATCAATTCCCCATGAAACAGGATTGTCAAATTGCTTTCCTTTAGCAACAGCAGCTTCGAGAATTTCGATGACCTCGGTATAGGTTATCCGTTTAAAATCAGCTTTCACTAACGACTGCATCCGTTCAAGAATGCCTTTATCAACAAACTTGTTAAAGAATTCCATCTCTTCCGGTGCGTGTTTTAGTACATATTCAATAATATACTTAACCATTTGTTCTGATAGTTCCATATTATCTGCTAAATTAGCAAAAGCAATCTCTGGTTCAACCATCCAGAACTCGGCTAAATGGCGCGTTGTATTTGAATTTTCCGCGCGGAAAGTTGGTCCAAAGGTATAAATGTCTCGGAAAGCCAAGGCATAAGCCTCAGCTGGCAATTGACCAGTTACCGATAAAAAGACTGGCTCGCCAAAGAATTCTTTTTTACCGTCCGTAATAACACGGAACATTTCACCCTCGCCCTCACCATCACTTGCTGTTAAAATTGGCGAATGTACATAAACGAAATGACGCTCTTGGAAGAAAGTATGAATCGCATGGGCTACTAATGAGCGCACACGGAACACGGCTGAGAATAAATTTGTTCGTGGTCGTAAATGCGCCACCTCACGTAAGAATTCCCGCGTATGACGTTTTGGTTGAATCGGATAATTTTCTGGGCAGTCGCCAACGATTTGGGCACTTATCGCCTGAATCTCAATTGGTTGCGTAGCTTTACCCGTTAAAACAACCGTTCCCGTAATAGTCACTGCCGCTCCTACGCCAAACTTTTGCACATCTTTAAAATTTGCCAAATTTTCCTCAGAATACACCACTTGCAACGTGTCGAAAAAAGAACCATCATTAATCATTAAAAAACCAAACGACTTCTGCGCCCGGTTATTCCGAATCCAACCGCTAATCATCACTTCTTGACCCTCATATTTTTCTTGATTGCGAAACAACTGTCGCACTACGGTTTTTTCCATAAAATCCACCTCGTTTTGGTAATCAAAAAGCCTATGCTAGCATAGACTTTCAAGTATTTTAATATTATAACAGTTTTGATTAATTTTTACAACTAGATTATCAGTTTTTAAAAAAACAATCCGTCCATTAACGAGTTCCCCATTCCACTGATAAGACTAGCTAATAATAAACCAACGACAATAATGATGATTAATTGTGTTAGGAGGACGAAATAGAACGTTTTATTAGATTTTAAATCCCAAGTTTTATTAATAACAAATAACTGTAGGAGAATCGGAGCAATTACCGCAATAATCATTGGCAAGAACCACAATGATAAACCGACAAAACCGAGAATTGTTGCGATTAAAGACATGGCTGTCATTGGAATTGTCAAAGCGGTCATTTGGGTGAAGAGTTGCTTCAAGCAAATTTTTTCTGTAATTTTAAATATTTTTGTTAATAAAACAGGAATGAGCATCATTAATGCAAACCAAGTCGCAGCTAGTAATAGTGCCCCGAAAAACATGCCACCCCAGTTAATCGTTGACATTGCGTCGGCATGGAGAGTATCAGCATTTGGCATGATTAACGCACCTAAGCCACCAAAAGTTCCTGAAATCGTTGTAATAAGGGTACTAATTAAACGGTTCATCAACGACCAAATTGCCAAAAACAACGCAAACGGCAAGATTGCTAACAAAAATGCTGCTCCTTTAACATCTAAGTCATGATTTTGCAATGTTGTAATCGGCGCTTTCACGAAACTCACGACGTACTCTTGCGTTGTTTTTAATAAATCATCATTATTATCAAAATTTGTCATACTAAAACGCTCCTTAGAAACATATTATAGAGAGTATACCATATGAAACCAAGCTCTGTAAAGTCGTAGAGTGGGAATAATAGCTCACAAATTCGCTAGTCTCTGTTACTTACAGCTAGCCTAAAGTTCGCTCTGCTCGTTAAGGCAGGCTTACATAATCACTCGTAAACTCGTGAAGTTCCCTTGAATAGACAATCGTATCTATTTGTGTCCTCCCTTTGATCGCTACAAATCTAATTTTACCATATAATAAAACGCCCTCTGTAAAGGACGTTTTGTTAAGGTTTTTTCTATTTACTTGCGTCTCAAGTGCGATTTTCAAGAAATTACTTCAAGGCAAGGAAGTTGCCGATAAAATTATGGAACAATCAGCCCGAAATGCGAAACATAAATTGGGACGATTGATGAAGAGATCCCCTTAACTTGCTTGTTCATCGGAGAAGATTTTTTTAGTGATATATTTTCGGGATTGGGTCAAGTAACGACCACCTGTTTTGATTGTTTGGGTACTAACTTGTGCAACTTTAAATGGTACTGTAAAAAACCGAAATGGCATCGACAAGATTTTTCTTCTTAACAAAATATCGGCTTTTCGTTCTGGTGTTGCTGGTGCATCAACCATTTTTAAATACTCGGCAAGCGACCCTTGATATTCAACTTGTAGATTGATATGCTCTGCTAAGTCACAAGGTGTCACCAAATGAGTCGGAAAATCTTCTGGGAACAACCCAACTTCTTGTAAAACTTTTGAGACAAACTGCGAACAAAAATACGTATGTTTCCGATCAAGGTTGAAATTAAATTTCGTCCCGAAAAGCCCGAGCAAATTATACTTATACTTCGTCTGGTTAGCTTCAATCTGGGCAATGCGGCAACGCATTTTTTCATACTGTTCTTCTGTAACATCTAGTGAAAGCAGTTGGCACTCGGCATCTTTAAAAACACCAGTATCTAATCGCTCATGAGAAAAACCACCAATCAACGGGTCATCTGGCATAATGCGACCAAAACTGTAAGTGTATTCTAATCGTTCATCAAAAGCTAACGATGCATGATTATAAGGTGTTTTGGTAGCGAATTTAATTAATCGTGTCATAACTGATGTTGTTTGTGATAGTAAAACGTAAATACGCATATTATTTTAACTCCTACATAAAACAATAAAAATTAAACCTTTAGCATTATATCAAATTAGAATAGATTTGTACATTGTTTTCGACTATTTTGAGGTCGAAATTTGCAATGTAAACGTATCCTGAAAAAGAGGTGCTACCATGGAATTGCTTGAAAACGTCATCTGGAATTATCTTACAATCCCACTGTTACTTATAGTTAGTCTTTTCTTCACGTTCTATACCCGTGGGTCACAATTTAAATTAAAAAAAATCATCCATTCGCTCAAAACTAGTGATCAATCGAAAGAAATTACGCCAGCGGCAACTTTACTAATCGCATTATCAGCTCGAATTGGCGTTGGGACACTTGCTGGTACTGGTTTAGCAATTGCAATCGGCGGACCAGGTGCGATTTTCTGGATGTGGATGAGTGCAATTTTAACAGCAGCAGCAACTTTTGCCGAAAATACCTTGTCGCAGAAGTTTAAACAAGGTCGGAATGGCGAAACGCATGGTGGGCCTGCCTTTTATATTAAGCACGGGTTGAACAATCATAAATTCGCCGCTCTATACGCAACCATCTTCATCATTACTTACACATTCGGGTTCGTTGCGGTTCAAATGAACACCATCACGGTGGCGTTTACGCAAAACATTAACATTTCGCCACTCTTAATTGCTGTTTTGTTAACCATTTTAACAGGATTTACAATTACTGGGAGCATTACTAAAATATCACAATTAATTGCAAAAGTAATCCCGTTTATCGCAATTTTCTTTTTCGGAATTGCCGTTGTGACATTATTCATCAACTTCCGATATATCCCTACTTTCTTCGTTGAAATTGTCACTAACGCTTTCGATTTCTCATCAGCAATTGGCGGTGGCATCGGAATTGCAATAACAACAGGGATCAAGCGCGGGGCTTTCTCTAACGAAGCGGGACTCGGAACTGGGTCTCATGCTGCTGCGTTAACCGATCATCAAGACCCGCGCGAACAAGGGTTCATCGGTGTACTAGGAATTTATCTCACGACAATCGTCGCCATCACCCTTGTTGCATTCATCATCATGTCAACTGGTGCTCATCATTTTGTTACCGAGGCAGGCAACGGCATCGAATTTTTACACTTCTCTTTATTACAACTGTTCGGACCAGCAACCTCCGCAATTTTACCACTGATTATCTTCTTCTTCGGTTTTTCGACTGTTATTACAGCATATCTTTACGGTTTGATGAATATCAAATTCTTGACCGACAAGAAATCTGCGATTATAGGGTTACGTATCATCCTATTAATTGTGGTATTCATCGCCGCAACCACAAATCCACAATCAATCTGGCAATTAGTTGATATCGGCGTCGGAATAACTGCTATTATTAACTTAATTGCTCTCGTATTATTAAGAAAATATTTATAATAAAACGAAATCAGGATTAAGGACGATCCTTTTTTAACTTCCTTGATACTGAAGTTTTATAAAACATCGTTTACTAAGGCGAAGTGATAAAAAACCTATTTTACCAACCCATCCAATTTAAATAATAACTCAAAAATAAAACAAGAAAAAGTTTTCTAAAATTATGACATGAACTAAGATTCTTTCGCACGACAAACGCATGAAAGAAAGAAAAAATTTTGAGAAAACATCAATTCCGTAGACTTTTGGCTGTAAATAATTCGCCATCAAACGTTTAAAAGCACGATAATAAGCTTTAAAATGTATTTATCGTGCTTTTCTCGTTCCAATTATCGGGAAATTACGAAAGAAAGGCTACAAATTTGACCAAAACGTCGTTTTCGTGGACTTTCGGCTGTAAATAATTCGCCATCAAACGTTTAAAAGCACGATAATCAGTTTTAAAATGTATTTGTCGTGCTTTTCTCGTTCCAATTATCGGGAAATTACGAAAGAAAGGCTAAAAATTTGACCAAAACGTCGTTTTCGTGGACTTTTGGCTGTAAATAATTCATCATCAAACGTTTAAAAGCACGATAATAAGCTTTAAAATGTATTTCTCGTGCTTTTCTCGTTCCAATTATCGGGAAATTACGAAAGAAAGGCTACAAATTTGACTAAAACGTCGTTTTCGTGGACTTTCGGCTGTAAATAATTCGCCATCAAACGTTTAAAAGCACGATAATAAGCTTTAAAATGTATTTGTCGTGCTTTTCTTATTCAATTTTGCTTTTCAAGAGAGATATAAACGCTTATGCGTTTGGCATGGATTCTTTCAGTTGCATAGTTGCAAAAAAGTACAAAATATGGTATAATTAAATTATAAGTATTGACACAAAATGGAGGGTCTGATATGCTTAACAGAACAGAACAGAACAGAACAGAACAGAACAGAACAGAACAGAACAGAACAGAACAGAACAGAACAGAACAGAACAGAACAGAACAGAACAGAACA
>JGI990J12352_1000107_pt1 | contig 18407 bp, 18 predicted proteins | sample Intmic4MA4BA4MSA_FD_12352 | JGI IMG/M metagenome (IMG submission 12352) | reverse complement strand
TTATTGCTTGCTAAATCGGTGCGAACTTCTGTTGGAAGAGTATTTTTTATTTCGTTAAACTTTTTGGTTAACTCGTAGGGCTTGTGCGCGAGGTCGGCTAAAGCGCCATAATCAGAAATTCCAACTGTATCAAGGTGACCATTTAAAATAACGGTTTTTTTGCTGTTGCCCTTGTTGCCTCTTAAAATGCAAACAACGCTTTTTCGCCCAAGTTGGTCATTTGGTACCGCAACAAACCTTAAATCTTGAGGATTTTTTTGATAATAGTCAAGCTCGGCTAAGATTTCATGTGCTTTGGTGACAACGTTAAGCTCACCAGTTGTTTCGACAACACTTAATTCATTAGTTAGCAGTACGGTTATTTCTTCAACGCGCGCGGCTAGCTGTTTTTTGTTTAGTTTAATCATCTTCCATTCCCATCTTTCTTGTTTTTGTTTTATGATAACACAACTTCGAACTAATTTCAATGCTTTTTCGAAAGAAATTTGAAAACGTATAACGACATTTCATCAGCGCCCACCCTTGCTTGTGATTTTTTTCTAAAATAGTGGCGCCATGGGAACCAAGCTGCTTGGCATTTGAGGAGCTTCGTTTGCACAACTTGCAGTTTAGTAATTTGTGTGGTATAATCAGTGGGTAATTTTGTCTTAAATTATTTATAGTAGGATGAAATAAGCCAGAACTAGCGTTCCGGCTCCTTCCCGAACTTATGCCGACTTTTTATCGGCGATTAATGCGTACCATTTCTTTCACAATGTGAGAGTATGGTGCATTAAAAAGACTAATCTTTTGCCGATGGAACATATTGCTATTTGGTGATTCATCACAGATGTAACAATTTCAGGCAAGAGGATTACGAGTGTCATATGAAGTAACAACGTGTTCTTTCAACTTGAAAATCCATTTCTTCAAAAATTCCTTATTTCGCTTGAAAGAGCGGAACTTGGTTAAAGATATTTGTTTATCAATTCCTTTGGAATTTACGTAGGCAATATTTAAAGAATCGCCATATTGCTTAAAGGTAGCTTTCATAGACATAATTCATCACGCATAGAGCAGATGAACTCATCAATCCAATCTTCGCAAAAGCCATGTAAAGAAGTACCATCACTACCAGTTGTTTCAGCACCATCATGCTTTGGTCACCGTTGGGCTTTCCCCTCGGGCTAAGTCGGTTGTTTTACACCGCATTATAGGAGCGGTGGCTACCTTTGGTAGCACATATAAAGCGCAAGAACGTGCGCACTGAAAGAAGTGAGCAAAATGAAAATCTTGGGTCTCATAGTTGAATACAACCCCTTTCATAACGGTCATTTGTACCATCTCCAAACGAGCAAGCGCCTCACAAACCCAGATGTAACCATCGCCGTAATGAGTGGTCATTTTACACAACGAGGCGAGCCTGCTTGCACAACTAAATGGCATCGGGCTCAAGCTGCGATTATTAACGGGGTTGATCTAGTAGTCGAACTCCCCTATGCATATGCTAATCAAAGCGCTAACCTGTTTGCAATCGGGGCGGTGTCGCTACTTCAAGCGCTAGCTACGACTCATCTGGTTTTTGGTAGCGAATCGGGTTGCCTCAAAACATTAACTAAACTTGCCCAACAAATGGACGATGATAAATTCCAAATAGCCGTTAAAGCAGCCATTCAAACAGGGCTAAGTATGCCAAAAGCCTACGCACAAATCAACCCCGCTTTAACAGGCGCTAACAACACCTTAGGAATTCAATACCTCCGCGCAATTTCAAACCTTGGCGCCCAAATCACCCCGCTAACAATTAAGCGCCATTTGAGCAATTACCACGACGCGCAACCAATTCATGACAAAATTGCTAGCGCTACAGCAATTCGCAACCTGCTAAACCAGCAACTTGATTACTCAACTTACGTGCCCCAACTGATTGATGATCAATATATGCCGTTGCAAAACTGGAAAAGCCATTACAAATTCTTGCGACATAAACTTTTAACAACAACGCCAACAGAACTAGTAAAAATTCACGATATGGTTGAAGGCATCGAACATCGCTTGATTAAATCGGCAATGAGTAGTTCCAATTTCGCAACCTTCTTAGCAACAGTCGCCACCAAAAGATATCCTAACACGCGAATACAGCGACTTTGCGCAAATGTCTTAACCGGGACGCTCAAGCAAGCTATTGCTAGTTGGGATTTACAAGCTGGTGCCCCCTATGTGAGAATTTTAGGGTTTAACGAAAACGGTTCAGCTTATTTAAAGGCAATCAAGCGCAAAGTGGCTGTTCCAATTTACAGCACCTTTAGCAAAACCAGCCATCCAATGCTAGCGCATGAGTTGCGAGTTAGCGCAGCCTATGCTAGCGTTTACGAAGCGAGCTATGCCACCGCCAAAATAATTAAGCAAGAATACATGGGTTTGCCGTTTAAACAGCACACGACGACCGCCAAAAAGCCCCGCATTTAGCGGAGCTTTTTTGATTATGTTCGCCAAATAAAGCAGGCACTAGCGCGTACTGCCGTAATTACGACCACCACAATTAGGACGATAAAACCTTAATGATTTTCGTTTTTAGGTAGGTGGGCGTATTTAAGCCGTTTGGCACTATAAAAAAGGTTTTCAGATTGCTGAAGTTGGGCGTTTTACTGCATCATTTCTAGTAAACTTGCCATATCTTTTGGCGCTTCACCATTTGTGATGATTTCTACTAACTTATCCTCGGTTTCTTGATCAAGCTTGCGACCAACTAGGCCACTAACACTGCGAATTAAATTGCGCACATCATCATCATCTTCCAAATCAGCCTGCGCTGCATCGGCAGCAATGTCTAGCATATCATCTTGATCCACTTCAACATCGGCGCCAAATTTTTCAAAAATACTCTTAATCATCTCAACAACACCTCTCACATTATATCTTCATAATATTATATGCAAAATAATTAGGCATGTGTCTTTTTTCTTGGCTCTTATAGCTAAAACACTAAAAACCTCCCCCTATCCAAAGTTGAAAATCTCAATTTCCTGTTGATGCAACCATAATCTTTGAAAATTTAGCAGGCAAAACTCCTTTTTGATGGCAACCCCACTAACACAAATTTTTGTTAAAACAACGCAACCAAACGTGCCACTAACAGTTTAGGTGCAAACTAAGCTCGTTTTAAAAATCCACCCAGTACGATTAATTAATTTGACTTATCCCCTTTTAAAGATGAATCTGATTTAGAAGAATCGCAAATAAACATTGAAAATTACCAGAATTTCCTGTATAATTGTAAAAATAATGGTAGCAGCCCCAACTGGTTGACTGTTGCGGTATTATTAATTCACTTTGGAGATGAATCTATGAAAAATTTGACTTTAGCAGAAGCTGCCGAGTTATTACTAAGTGGCGAAGTCGTGGCAATTCCGACGGAAACAGTTTATGGGCTTGCTGCTGATGCAACTTCTTCAGTAGCCGTTAGCAAAATTTTTAAAACAAAAGGTCGCCCAGCTGATAATCCTTTAATTGTCCACATTAGCAATATTGCGCAAGTTGATGCGCTTGCTTGCGACATTAGCGCTAGCGCCCGTTTATTAATGGAAACTTTTTGGCCTGGACCGTTAACTATAATTTTAAAAACTAATGGTGTCGTTTCAAAATTAGTAACTGCCGATCTTGCAACTGTCGGTTTGCGGATTCCTAACCATAAGTTGACGCTGGCGCTCTTGCAAGCAATAAAAATCCCGCTGGCCGCTCCTAGTGCCAATCTGTCAGGAAAACCAAGTCCAACATCAGCAGCACATGTAAAGCATGATTTAAAACAGCTGATTCCTGGCGTTGTTGATGGTGGCGTTTGCCAAGTTGGGCTAGAATCAACGGTTATTGATATGACAGCGAAAATTCCGACTATTTTAAGGCCAGGTGGAATTTGCAAACAACAAATTGAAGCGGTCATCGGGCAAGTCGCTGTGGCAGATGCAACCGCCGCAAAACCACGAGCTCCTGGGATGAAATACACTCATTACTCACCAGATGCCCGGGTCTATCTTGTCAAAGGCAGTGTTGAACATTTTCGCAAAACGGTCGCATCTTTTCAAGCAAAAAATTTGAAAGTAGGCGTAATGCATAGCGAAAATACCAGTGAGCATGACGTTGGTGCGGATGTTATTAAAACCGTTGATCAGCAAGGACAAAGGCTGTATGCAGCAATGCGAGAATTTGATGCGGATGGGGTTGCGGTGATTTTGTGTGAATTTTTTACTGATGATGTAGTTATGAATCGATTGCTTAAAGCAAGTGAGGAGCGGATTTTGAGTGAAATGGAAAATTAGAGAGATTGAAATTGAAAATCCTGTAGTACTTGCCCCAATGGCAGGAGTTGGCAATGCGGCTTTTCGGGTAATTGCTAAACAGATGGGCACGGGTTTGATTTATGCGGAGATGGTTAGTGATAATGCGGTTAATTACCGCAACGAAAAAACGCTTAAAATGTTGCACGTTGATCCGGCGGAACATCCGTTGACGATGCAAATTTTCGGTTCATCAAAAGCAACTTTTGTTCAAGCTGCAAAATATATTGATGAGCATTGTGCTTGTGATATTATTGATATTAACATGGGTTGCCCGGTTCCAAAAATCACCAAAAATGAGGCGGGCGCCCGCTTACTCCTTGAACCTGAGAAGGTTTATGAAATTGTGGCTAGTGTTGTCGAGGCGGTAAAAAAACCGGTTACTGTTAAAATCCGCACAGGCTGGGATCATCGCCATCTTTACGCGATTGAAAATGCGTTGAAAATTGAAGCCGCTGGTGCTAGTGCCCTCGCAATTCACGGTCGCACCAGAAGTGACCAATACAGCGGTAAAGCTAACTGGCAAATTATCGCCGACGTAAAAGCTGCCGTCAAATCAATCCCAGTCATTGGCAATGGCGATATTACCACACCAGCGGAATTTAAACACGCACTCACAACTAGTAAAGTCGACGCAATCATGGTTGGGCGCGCAGCGCTTGGCAATCCTTGGGTTTTAAAAAGCATGCTTCATTACACTAAAACCGGCGAAATTCCGCCAGAGCCAACCGTTAGTGAGAAGTTGAACTTAGCTGTTGCCCACATGGATCAGCTAATCGCCCTTAAAGACGAACGTATCGCGATGATGGAAATGCGCTCACATATGACATGGTATCTAAAAGGGCTCCCCGGAGCTGCGACTGTTAAGCGTGAAGTTGTTCAAGTGCAAGCACGCGATGAAATGGTCGCGCTTTTAAAAAACTATGAAGCTTACCTAACAGATCGGCAACAGCGCTAATGCAAAATTAATTGCCCATGCATTTTTGGTAGCTAAAGCAATGCCAGCACATCGCTAGGTTGTAACAAACACTTCGCACCCAAATTAATCAGCCCTAACCCACCGGCGGTATGTTTAGTTTTTTTATCAGGCAAGACGACCATTGATTTGCCAACTTCGGCTAAATAATTCAAATATTTCACACGCAAATCGAAACTTGCTAACTCAAACACGCAAACAACTTGACTTAATTCCGCAAGCAAATGATAAGCGCGATAATACGCCTGTAAATCAAATTTCGCCGTCGGCGGTAACTCGCTAATCAGCAAATCAGCTTCCGTAAACTTTGCATAACCTCGGTGTTGTTGATACAGCTCATCTGCTAAAAAACCTGACGCTAAACAAGCAATTTTCCGCTTAGCATATTCACTACTATAAACCTCAACACCACGCTCTAAGCCAGTCATCACACAAACATCATTTGGGAGCTTACCAAGCAAAAAACGTACCGACTGTTTAGTCGTCTCGCTAGCAAGCTTACCACCAATAATCGCAATTATATTTTGCCTAAGTAGCTGCGAACTCCCATTTAAATACACAACAAACGGCGGCTTTGACATCTCTTTCCAAGCATCCGGATAACTTTGATCAAAAATTGTAACAGCCTCGTATTTTAATTGATCAACTAACTGACAAGCAACAGCATCATCGATGGAGCTAAGCTTTCGATCTTTTCGCAAAAATCGATGAATTTCACTCCAATCACCCTTTTTTACCATACTCAAAGCGATTAATTTTTCACGCATAAATTGATTTCCTCCAAACTATCAAAATAACCCTCTATCTATAATATACGCAAAAAACGCCTAAAAAACCTTTTTTTGAAATCGGTTCTATTCTTAGAAAACGTTTTTGATTGGCGTTTTCATTGGTTTTGGCGGGATATTTGAATAAAAAAGTTGAAATTAAAGCTCAAAAGTGCTAACATATTAAATTGAATAATCATGAAATGGCTTGTGCAAGCAGTATGTCTTTTTTATAAAAAAAAACGAGATACTGCTCTAACAGTACCTCTAGCAGACCGTTAAAGACGGCAGCAAAGTTTGTAAATAAAAAATAACCGGTTTACTTTGCTAAAGTTTTGACGGTTATTTTCTTTGTTTAAAATGAATGTACGAATGTCAAAAAATAGAGTAACATCTTACAATCAACAAGAATATGATTGACTTCTTGTTGCTAGTCGGTTATAATAAAGTGAGAATGGTTTCAAGGAGGGATTTAGATGGAAATTGGTGATAAGTACCGTCATCATCGCGGTTTTACGGTTGAGATTTTAGATTTTGTTACTTTTGTTAACACTAAAAGTACGCTGGTAATCTATAAAGTCATCGAAAGGCCCGAGGAAGGCAAGTATGCAAGATATTTACACTCGTTTTATGAACCACGGTTTATCAAGATTGAAGATTCGCAAGTAAAGTAAGTCAAATTTAAGCATTAAAAAAAACCACGTTTAGCTCCTTGTTTTGGCGCTTTAGGTGGTTTCGTTGTTTAAGTTTTTGCTTTGCTTCGGATTAGAATTTTAGCTTCGGCAACTTTTGAGCGCGTATCGTGTGTTGTTTGATCGTTTGGGTCGTATTGTTCTAAAAATGTAATCACTTCAGTAGTTATGACGGTGGGGGTTGACGCGCCTGAGGTAACGGCAACTGTGGTTACATTTTTTAGGCAATGTAAATTCAAATCGGCTAAACTACCAATTCGCAAGCTGGGGGTTTTGGCAAGTTTTTCTGAAATTTGAACTAGGCGTTTGGTATTATTGCTTTTCGGGTCGCCGACCACGATGGTTAAGTCGGCAAGTTTTGCCATTTTTGCAACGGCTTGTTGTCTGATTAAGGTTGCATCACAAATTTCTTTGATAAATTCTGCTGTTGGGAATTTGTGTTTAATTTGGGCGGCTAATTCGCTAACATCCCACGATGAGAAGGTTGTTTGGTTGGTAATAATGATATTTTGGTTGTCAATGCTAATACCCGCTAAGTCGGCCAGGTTTTCGATTAGATGGATGTTTTTAGCATTTAATCCGAGGCAACCTTCAGTCTCGGGATGATTTTTTTTGCCAATGTAGATAATATCATAGCCATTTTCGAGATAATCAAGGATGAGTTTGTGCGTTTTTAAAACATCTTTGCAACTAGCGTCAATGTAGGTTAAGCCCTTTTCCTTAGCAGCTTGGCGCACTTTTGGGCTAATCCCGTGAGCGGTAAAAACAACTGTTCCCGAGTCGATTTCAGCCAGTAGTTCAAGGCGTGTTTTGTTAGGGTTGTCAATTGTAATAGCGCCACGCGCTTCGAGGGCTTTTGTCAAATGAGCATTATGAACAACCATGCCAAGAATGTGAATTGGTTTTGGCGTGGCTTCATCATCAAGCGCTCTATTTACCATATTAAGTGCGGTGACAACTCCGTGACAATAGCCGCGAGGGGTAATTTTTATTACTTTCATCTAATTTTAGCTCCCGTTTAATTTTTTTCGTTTACAATTCTATATTGTACCACTTTTGCGTATAATTAGGAATATGCGAAAGGGTGATATTTTGAAAAAATTGGTAATTATTAACTTTATTAAAGGGATTTTTATTGGGATGGGCGCTGTTTTACCAGGGCTTAGTGGTGGTGTATTAGCAACAGTTTTTGGAATTTACCAACCGTTGATTAATTTTATTGCTAACTTGAAGAAAGATTTCAAGGCAAATGTTAAATTCTTTCTACCCGTAGCTATCGGGGGCTTATGCGGGATTTTTATCCTGGCTCACGGCTTAAATTTTTTATTAACACACAACTTCGCCGAGGTTAGTAGCTTTTTTGTCGGTTGTTTGTTAGGAATTTTCCCAGCACTCACTAAGCAAGCAGCAGCTTTTGGGCGCAAGCCAATTCACCTTGTTCTTACGGTTTTCGTCGCTCTTTTTTCATTTTTATTATTAACAAGTCCTTTAGTTACAACAGTGGCAACAAGCGCTTTACCAATCAGTACGAGTACTTGGATTTTCAGTGGCGGATTAATCGGGCTTGGGATTACTTTGCCCGGCCTTAGCCCTTCTAATTTTCTGCTTTATCTTAATTTATATCAGCCTTTAAGTGTAGCCATCAGCAGTTTGAATTTCGGAATTTTAATCCCTGTTGCCCTTGGGATGGTAGTTACGGTAATTTTAACGGCCAAGCTAATCGCTTATTTACTTACCGTTTTATATCCAATTGTCTTTCATATGATCCTTGGGTTAGTTTTGACTTCAACAGTGATGATTGTTCCGCGAGAATTTGAATCAAATTTGGTGATGGCTTTGTGCTTAATCGCTGGGATTATTGTCGGCATGGTGATGAATCGGCTTGAAACACAAGCAAAGCATTGTTAAGTTGCCGAAACCTTCACTACCAAATGATGATTTGAAAGTGGTTATCTTTGTGAGGGTAGCTATTGTTTTTGGTAGGCAATAAAATGATTTTTGCAATCTTTTTATGTTTTGTTGTACAAATAAAACGATTTTTACTTGCAGTATTGACTTAATTCTGTTATCATATGACAAGAGCTGTGTAAAACCTCTCGGCAACAGTAGAGAACGAGAAGAGAAAATTCTCTATTTCGAAAATGCTTTAACTAAATAGGAGGCTAGTCATTTATGACGAAGTATATTTTTGTAACAGGTGGAGTTGTATCATCATTAGGAAAAGGCGTAACGGCCTCATCTTTAGGCCGGTTGCTTAAGAATCGCGGGCTGAAGGTTTTTATGCAAAAATTTGATCCCTACATTAATGTCGACCCCGGAACCATGAATCCTTGCGAGCATGGTGAAGTTTTTGTCACCGATGATGGTGCTGAGACTGATCTTGATCTTGGCCATTATGAACGCTTTATTGATGAGCGACTGTCGCAAAATTCCAGTATTACTACCGGGCGCATTTATTCAAGTGTGCTAAAGCGTGAGCGTGAGGGTGACTACGCTGGGGCGACTGTGCAGGTAATTCCGCATATTACCGATGAGATTAAGTCCAAGTTGGTTGTTGCTGCTAAAGAAAGTGGCGCTGATGTCATTATTACTGAGATTGGGGGCACGGTTGGCGATATTGAGTCGTTGCCATTTTTGGAAGCTATTCGGCAAGCACGGCTGGATTTTGGGTATAAAAATACGTTGTATGTCCATAATACGTTAGTACCCTATTTGAAGGCTGCTGGCGAAATTAAGACAAAACCAACGCAACATAGTGTTAAAGAGCTGTTGTCTTTAGGGATTCAACCAGATGTCGTTGTCCTTAGAACCGAAGTTGCCATTGAAGATTCGGTAAAGGCCAAAATTTCTAGATTTTGTAATGTCCACAAAGAGGCAATTATTGAAGCGCGCGATGTTGATGTGCTGTATGAAGTTCCGGTTAAATTGCAAGAGCAAGGCTTAGATGATTTTGTTTTAAAACATTTTCAACTGCGAGCTCCAGTTGCTAATATGGCAAAGTGGCATGATTTAATCAATACTGTTAAGAATTTAGACGGCTTGGTGAGGATTGCGCTGGTTGGTAAATATGTAACTTTGCAAGATGCTTATCTTTCTGTTGTTGAAGGCTTACGACATGCAGGTTATGCTTATGGTAAAAAAATTAAGATTAAGTGGATTGATGCTGATACTGTTTGCGAGGACAATCTTAGCGAGGTCTTTGCTGATGTTGATGGGATTATTGTTCCTGGCGGTTTTGGCTTACGAGGTACCGCTGGTAAAATCCTGACCGCGAAGTTTGCCAGAGAAAAACAGATTCCTTACTTTGGGATTTGTTTAGGTTTACAAATTGCCGTCATTGAATTTGCCAGAAATGTCGCCGGCATTTCTGGGGCAACTTCTACCGAGTTTGAAGCTGATGCTAAAGCTGATGTGATTTGCTTTTTACCTGATCAAAATTGCGATACTAATTTAGGTGGCACCCTTCGCTTAGGGTTATTTGACTGCCAACTAACCGCCAATTCACAAGCAGCTTTAGCCTATGGCACCGACTTTGTTCAAGAGCGACACCGACATCGTTATGAATTTAACAATCGTTATCAAGCTCAATTAGCAGCCGCTGGCATTGTTTTCTCAGGCATTAATCCCCAAAGCGGCCTAGTTGAAGTTGTTGAAATTCCCAAGCATCCGTTTTTTATTGCAACCCAGTACCATCCAGAATTTCTATCCCGCCCTGGCAAACCGCATCCACTATTTAAAGCATTTATCGGGGCGAGCTTAAAACAAGCCAAGCTAACCTTTAAAGGAGATCAAACACATGAAGCATGATGAAATTATTGTCTTAGATTTTGGTAGCCAGTACAACCAACTAATCGCTCGCCGAATCCGTGAATTTAACGTTTACAGTGAATTGGTATCACACAAAATAACCGCTGCAGAAATTAAAGCGCGTGGCAATGTTTGTGGGATTATTTTATCCGGTAGCCCCAAAAGTGTTACCGATACTGATGCCTACACAATTGACCAAAAAATTTATAACTTAGGCATCCCCATCCTCGGCATTTGCTACGGGATGCAACTAACCGCACAGCTTTTTGGCGGAAAAGTTGAAAAAGCCCAAACCAGTGAATACGGTAAAGCCGAAATTACCATTAAAAACCGCAATCCCCTCTTTGACGATTTACCAGCAAAACAAACAGTCTGGATGAGTCATAGCTATCAAGTAACCGCACTGCCAGCTGAATTTCAAATTACCGCTAGTAGCCCCGCTTGCAACTTCGCAGCCGCGGTTAACCCTGCTAAAAACATCTACTTACTCCAGTATCACCCAGAAGTCAACCATTCTGAATATGGCACCCAAATTTTAAATAATTTTGTCTTTAAAATTGCTCATGCCACTGCAAACTGGACTATGGAAAACTTTATCACCACCCAAATTGCGAAAATTCGCGCCGAAGTGAAAAACCAAAACGTTTTATGTGCCCTTTCTGGTGGCGTTGATTCGGCAGTTGTTGCCTTATTGATGCATAAAGCCATTAAAGACCAACTAACTTGCATCTTTGTTGATCATGGCTTACTTCGCAAAGCGGAAGCAGAAAATGTTGTTGCTACTTTTGATGGACAATTTGGCATGAATTTTCTTAAAATCGATGCTAAAGAACGATTTTTAACTAAATTAAAAGGCATCACCGACCCAGAAGCCAAGCGAAAAATTATCGGTAATGAATTTATCTACTGCTTTGACGAAGAAGCTGCTAAACTCGAAAATGTAAAATTTTTAGCGCAAGGAACCTTGTATACCGATATCATTGAAAGCGGAACCGATACAGCGCAAACGATTAAATCCCATCACAACGTGGGTGGTTTGCCTCAAAACCTAAAATTCAAATTAATTGAACCGCTAAAAACCCTATTTAAAGACGAAGTTCGACTACTTGGACGCGAACTTGGCCTACCTGAAGAAATTGTTAATCGACAACCATTCCCAGGACCAGGACTCGGCATTCGCATTCTTGGTGAAATTACTAAAGACAAGCTTCGCATTGTCCGTGAAACTGATGCCATCTTGCAAGCAGAAATTAAAAAAGCGGGCTTAGAGGGCGATATTTGGCAATATTTTACCGCCTTACCTAACGTTAAAACGGTTGGCGTTATGGGCGATGCCAGAACTTACGCCCATGTTGTGGCAATTCGTGGAGTCACTTCAATTGATGGTATGACGGCTGACTGGGCACGCATTGATCATGAAGTTTTAGCAGGTATTTCAACAAGAATGATTAACGAAGTTCCGGGAATTAATCGTGTAGTTTATGATATTACTAGCAAACCGCCAGGCACCATCGAATGGGAATAAATGCAAGTTCATCAAATCTCCATTAAGCAACTAGAGCTTTTATCGAAATTTATCTTCGTTATAAAAAACAGCAACTTTTGCCAGATACTGGGTAAAAATTCAACATTTTGGTAATTTTTTGCATTTTGCATCTAGAAAAATCTGCTTAAATATGGTATCCTTTAAAGTGGAAATTAATTTGTTAGCATGAAGATGGTGAAAGAAATGTTGTTTAGTAATAGACTGTTTAAAAAAAAATGATAACAAGTAGTCGTTAGTTTTGGTGGCTTTACCAGGCGCCACGCTACTACTTGAGATTTAAGTAAAAAGAAGGGGTATGATTTATGGAAACCATTTTAATCGTTGATGATAACGTACAGAATTTACAAAGATTAGTCGGTTGGATTTATGCAGAATCTTTTGAAGTTCAAATTCTAACTGCAAGTGACTATGAGCAAGCTAAGGAACTTATGAAAAATCATCATATTGGTTTAGCAGTTTTAGATATTAGTCTAACTGAAAAAGATGATGAGTTAGGTGTTAGGTTAGCAGACCAATATCGCGAGAATTATCCTTTTAATACCATTATCTTTCAAACAGTTAAAGACGACTACAAATATCGAGCACAGCTACATGACCGAATTGGTACAAATATTTATATTCCAAAAGCTGACCTGACACGGGAGCGATTTATCGGAGTTGTTAGTCAAGAACTTGAACGTTTTGCAACGCAATTTACCAACAAAATTTTTATCTACCAAAAAGATAAAAAAGTTCCTATTAACGCCAATGCGATCTTATATCTTGAGAAAGTTTCGGAAACAAAGGACATTAAAATGTTTTTTTACGACCGCGACATCAAAGAAGTTAAATCTGAACTACTATCAAATATGTCACTTGAAAAATTGCTAGGACTGCCTGGGACAGGAAATTTATTTAGGTGCCATAAGAGTTACATTATTAACAAACAAATGATACTTAAATCGATGATGACTGAAACTGGCGACGCCTTTAGTGTTAGACATACCGATTATTTAGTACCAATTGGCAGACATTTCCGCAAAGAAGCAGCGACCATTTTGAGAGGAATGTCAATATAATGGAATTAGTAGTACACATTATTACTAATTTTTTTGATTTTGTCATGCTGTATTATCTTTGCAAAAACTTCACCAGATATGAAATTCAGTTCTTTTCCTTAAAGTCCGAAAAATTAGCGCTGTTTGGCCAGACTATAAAATTACCGGCCATCGTTTTTGCTAGCATTTATGGGTTAGTCTTAGGCATTTCGTTTCAAGTGTTAGATGGTTATAGTTTTCGCGTTATTAGTAACTTTATGGCGCTGCTTTGTATTTTATTAATTTCAAAGCGAAAACTTGCCGATACTTTATTAATTTATGCCATCTTCTTGTTTTTTAGTATCCTGATTGTGCAAATTCCGCTTAGCTTGTTTGGTTTGCTCGTTGGCTTACCGGTCCAGGAGGACTTTGCCATTACCTTGACGTTGCAGTTGCTAACAACTTTACTAGTTGGTTGGTTATGTTGCAAAATTAATATTTATAAAGTGTTTAACTATATTCGCACAAATATTCTTGTGAAAACCTTGTGTTTTTTAGCGTCCTTGCTTGTTGTGATTGTGATGTTTGTTATTGACTACGAAAATAACATTGCGCACTTTATTTTCTTTATTGGGCTAACCTTTATCATTTTAATTGCCTTAATCCCGATTGGGATTAAGCTTTATCAACGCGTCGAAGTTGATGTCACTAGATCACATTACATCGCTAATCAAATCTTGGCAACCCAAATTGCTGCGGCGCAAACAAATGATCTTGATGAGATCAAAAAAATGATTGATGAGCTCGTTAGTCATATTAGTCCCAAATCTACAAAAAAAGCCAATACCGGTAATCTCGAAGAAAATATTCGCTTTTTGATTGAGCAAAAACAAGAACGCATCGTTGCCAACGTGATTACGGATATTAAGTCGTTAGAAAATCATGAGAATATCAAAATTAAGCAGCTATTATCGTTTGTTGGCCTACTCTTAGATAACGCTTTCGAGGAGGAGACTACCAAGCCAATTATTATTTATTGTCGAATGAATGCTTATAGCCTGGATTTAGTCATCGCTAATGAATATTTGCCAAGAAATAGTAACGATCTCGAAATTATGTTTGAAAAAGGCTACTCAACAAAAGCCGATGAAGGGCGCGGTTATGGCCTGTACGAGTTAAGAAAAGAAATTGAGGGCTTAAATGGAAAAATTGAAGCTTTCATCCAGTACTTTGACAAATACAACGAAACGACGCTCGAAGCTGACTACCTCGTTTTTAGAATCCAATTTTGGAACTAGAGCTAAATCAGTTTGACGACGGCGATAAAAGCAACGCTCGCTAAAGCAAAACTTGGCGTTAATTTCAAACTTTCACGTCTTTTTTAAGGCTTCCCATCATATATTTAAAGAGATGTTTAGTCAAGATGTTGGGTGGGAGTTAAAGATGAAAAAACAGACGCTAATCCAAGCCACTGTTATCATGATTATTGTGGGCTTTTTAACTAAAGTGCTAGGTGTTGCTAATCGAATCGTTATTACCCGCGCGCTCGGTGAGGTCGGGATTGGGGTTTATATGCTCATTTCGCCAACGGTTATGCTCTTAGGAACGCTAGCAACCGTCGGGCTACCAGTGGCAATTCCGGCATTAGTTTCCCGTGGCGAGCTGAAAGAGCGCCAAGTTTTATCAACTTCGCTTGCCATCTCATCAACATTAAGTGTTATCATTACCATTAGTATGATTTTTTTCGCCCCACTAATTGCGACGTATTTACTAAAAGATGCGCGCGTTATTATTCCGTTAATGTTAGCTGGTCCCTTGTTATTTGTCGTCTCATTTACGGCAATTTTAAAATCGTACTTCCAAGGTAAAGAAAACATGATTCCCGGCGCTGTGTCAACTTTAGTCGAACAAATTTTACGGTTATGCTTAAGTTGGTTGTTAATTTTATGGTTACTACCGCGAGGCATTACTTACGCGGTTGCTGGCTTAATGTTAGCCTCAATCGCTGGCGAGGTCGCCTCAGCAATTATCTTAACAATCATGTTTATTCGCTTTAAAAATCAAACCTACCCTAACGCTAGTTTCAAATTAGCAAAGCTTGAGCCAGTTGTATTTAAAGACATCCTCGGAATTTCCTTACCAACAACTGGTAGTCGCCTAATCGGAACCGTTACACATTTTCTTGAGCCAATTATTGTGGCGCGGATGCTTTTTAGAATTGGTTACGAAAACGCCACTAGTACCGCAATGTACGGCGCTGTTTCAGGCTTTGCCATTCCCCTACTATTTTTACCGTCATTTATTTCAAGCGCTGTTACCCAAGCCATTATTCCAGCAATTAGTAAAGCTTATAAAAATCGTGATTTTACAACCATCCACCAACGGCTATCAGCTTCGTTTTGTACAGCCTTTATCGCCAGCGGATTTTACCTCGTGTTGGTAATGATTTTTCCCTATGAGATTATGACTTTGCTTTACAACTCCAGCACCGGGGCGCAGTTTTTAAAAATTATGGCACCCGTATTTTTGCTAATTTATCTGCAAGCGCCACTAGTTGCGACGTTGCAAGCCATTGGTAAATCAAAATTTGCCATGAAAGCTAGCATGGTAGCATCAATAATTAAAATTAGCACGATGATTTTACTCATGCTCATCCCAAATGTTAATATCTGGGGCTTTGTTTTTGCGATTTTAATCAACATTATCGTCTTAACAACTTGGTATTATCTTATCGTGAAAAAGCAAGTTGGGTACCGTTTGCAATTTCTTAAAATTGGGCAAGGAATCTTGATATTAGGCATTGTTTACCTACTTGGTAGCTATCTCCGCGAAGTTTTGACGTTTGAACACCAGCTATTGCAAATTGTTGTTATTGCTAGTATTTTGTTTGTTGTGCATGGAGCGCTGGCATTTTTTGCTAGATTGCTGCCCCGCTAAGTGGCAAGTTGCGTAAGCAAGCAATAAAAAAAGCCCCTGTACAAATGAGCTAATAAAAAAATACAGGGAAATGACTGATGCCAAGCTTTTGGTTACTGCTTTTTGGCGATTGATTCCTAAAACAGTTGCAACTACTTGCTACTATTTCAGCAAGTAGTTGCTAACTTTTGCGGTTGTGACTTCAAAATTATCCACGTCGGCGTCAAACCAAGTAACTGGCATTTGATTGTTAAACCATGTATATTGACGCTTGGCGAGGCGACGCGAATTGCGTTTTATTAACGCCACAGCTGCTGGCAAATCGGTAATGCCTGCGAAATAATCGTAGAGTTCTTTGTACCCAATGGCAGCGATTGCTTGGGCTTCCTTTGGAATTTTAGCTTCATATAAGGCGCCAACTTCGGCAATTAATCCGCTAGTAATCATGTTATCAACTCGGGTGTTGATGCGTTCATAAAGTTGGTTACGCTCAGCTGTTAGTCCGATGAGCGTGGCGTTGTACAGTAATTTTTTTTCCTGTTTTTTGAGGGTTTGTGATTTTGTTTGCTGGGTTTGCTCATAAATACTTAAGGCGCGCACGACACGGCGACGGTTATTCGGGTGTAGAATTTTTGCTGATTCTGGGTCAATGTTAACAAGCAAGGCGTGTACTTCTTCGTTGGTTAGTTTTTCGTACTGCGCTTCGGTTGTGTGGTCTTGATCGGAAAATTGATAATCGTATAAAACCGCTTTAATGTATAGGCCAGTGCCACCGACAATGATCGGCAATTTCCCCCGCTTGGCAATTTCGGCAATTTTATTACGTACTGTTTTTTGATACTCGGCGACTGAATAACGCTCGTCGGGATTTTTTGCGTCTAAGAGATGATGAGAAATTCCCGCCATTTCGGCATTGGTAATTTTAGCGGTGCCGATATCAAGACCACGATAAATTTGCATAGCGTCGCCACTAATGATTTCGCCGTTAAAGTTCCTCGCAAGTTCGATACTAAGCTTTGTTTTGCCAACTGCTGTCGGACCAACGATTACCACAACTTCAAATCTAGTGATCAAGGGTTGTTTCATATCTTTAACCTCTTCCTTAATTTTGGTAAGCTTTGCTTAAAAATTCCCCGCTAAGCCTCTACTTTTGATGTGCTAGATTCCATAAGTACAAGGACGCAACCGTCCCGTATGGTGAGTACCGCTTTTTATATTCGGCAAATTCCTGTTTGGTAAGGTTGTCTAAACCGTGGAGGGTCATAATACCTTTGCGAATAATTAAATCACCAAAGCTTAAGATGTCTGGGCGTTTTAGTGAAAAGATCAAAAACATTTCCGCGCTCCAAACCCCGATGCCGTTTAATTTTATCAACTCGGCAACTACTTCATCATCGGATAAGTGGATTAGTTCATCTAAAACCAGCGCACCACTGCTGATTGCCTCACAAATTCCTTTCAGATAACCAACTTTTTTATAAGACAACCCGCACGCCTTAATTTCAGCATCAGTCTTCGCCAAAATGTTATTAGCTGTCAAAGTCACAACTAGGCTCTCTAAACGAGTAAATACCGTTGCAGCCGCTTTAGTACTAATTTGTTGACTGACAATACTAGAAATTAGCGCCTTAAATAAATCGGGCTCAACCCGACGACGCAACATCCCCGCTTCGTCAATAAGAGCCTTCATCTTTAAACATTTAGCACTTAACGCAGCTATTTCCGTTTCGCCGTATGTGAAAATCTCCATTAAAAGCGCCTCCTTAATTTTCCCGTTTGGGGGATTCCTGGTTTGTTGTTAATTTTTACAAATTATCGACTTCGGTCGAATATTAAGACTATCCGCGATGTTATCACATTTGTATAGAAAAAAACTTCGCTAGGAATCTAAATCTTCATCTTTATATTGTCGATTATGTGAGCACATATCCACGATAAACTCTTTAATCATTTCTAATGACTTATTACTTCGCTCACTATAAAAATATCTATTTTGCGCCATTAAATCTCCCCTAGTTCCCTAAGTCTTGAGATTTAACGACGCATCGCTTCGCCCGTTACACCAAAGGATTCTGCTAATCTAGGGATGAAATCCATATCCTCAATGGTGATCGCTTTAGTGATTTTTTTGTTTATCAAAGCTTCTTTCATCAGCCTTTTGGGCATTAATAGTTCTGCAGCAAAGGCATTAGCTGTTAATTCCTTTTCGTCAGCTTGATCAGGTGCCAAAGCGTTATCTCTAAAAGCTATCATCAGTTCCGCTTCCTCAATTTTGTGCTTGGTTTCGTTTGAAAGGTTATCTTTCATTAGCTTTAACCACCTTTCGCTACTTTTGCTTAAAATTTGTCTCATTGATAACATCACGCCTTTTTAC
>JGI990J12352_1000106_pt1 | contig 18498 bp, 18 predicted proteins | sample Intmic4MA4BA4MSA_FD_12352 | JGI IMG/M metagenome (IMG submission 12352) | reverse complement strand
GACGATGGTGGTCAATCACCACAATGTTCGAGGTAGCCTGTAGCAGTTCAGGCACTTCCACTTGCCCCGGCCGATTGGTATCCACAATAACAAGAATCGCGTTTTCATCAATCTCCGCCTTGGCCTCCTCCGGCATAATCAAGGCAGTTTGATATTCCGATACACCTCGAATCCGTTCCAATAGCGGCCCCACAGCATGGCGGCCATGATCCATCACGATCTTCGCCTCTTTCTGCAACTTTCGGGCGATACAGAACACGCCGCAAGCCGCCCCAAAGCTGTCATAATCCGCATAGCCGTGACCCATGATGAAAATCTGCCCACCGTTCCGGAACAGTTTTTCCAAAGACTCTGCCGTAACACGGCTTTTCACCTTCGTCCGCCGTTCCTGTGCGGTGGTCTTTCCGCCATAGAATTCAAAGTTATACTGATCCCGCACCACAACCTGATCTCCCCCGCGGGAAAGTGCCATTTCAATTGAGAGCTTCGCATACTCATAATTCTCTCCGAATCCGACACCACCCTTACCAATGCCAACTGAAACGGTAGCCGCAATCCCTGCGCTGCTCACAATTTCACGCACTCGATCCAAAAGCGAAAACCGCCCTCGGATGTAGACTTCCAAATCCCGCTCCTCCACAATGTGGACATAGCGATCCCGATCAAAGCGACACAAAAACCCGCCGGAAGTCGCACACCATTGACTAATTTCCTCATCAATGCTGGCTAAAATGGCGCTTTTTTCTTTCTCCGTCAAGTTGCCCAGAAGCTCACCGTAATTATCAAGCACAATCAAGCCGCACACAGGGCGTGTTTCCCAATATGTCTTATCAATCTCGGCAAATTCTGTCACATCCATGAAGTAGGCAGTGCCCAAAAACTGATACGGCGCCGCGTCCTCTGCCCGCCCGATGTTGCCGAATACTTGGTACGAACGCGCCCCCACAGTTTCAAGCCGAGGCGCAACTGTGGCGCCTTCCATGAGCCATTTGGTATCAAACTGCGGCAACACGTCCGCAAGCCCCACCTCAAAAATATGGCCATTCTTGCCGGTCATATCCTTAAATCGAGCGTTCGACCAAATAATTTCAAGATTATCCAGCCGAAAGATCACCATAGGCATCGGGAAACTTGACATATTATCCTTCCGAACCGCTTCCACATTGTGGCTCAGCTCCTCCAAATAATCCAGCAGTTTCCCCCGTTGGTGCCGGATGGTAAGCTTGGAATAAACAAGCAAAATCAACCCCACTGTCCCATATCCGACAGCCAGCCAAAAATCAACCAACACCGCAGAAAGTGCGAATAATGCAATCACAATAAAGTAAAGCCGCATCCCGGGCTGTAATAAGCGAGATATCTTCTGATTCAATGCCCCACCTCCTATCCAAAATAGCCAACATATATAGGTAGACAGTATATCAAAACTTTTCCTAAAACACAAGAAAAACCCACCTTCCAACGGAAGGCGGGTTGTATAACAGGCAAACCGATTAATAATCTTCTGCTAAAATCTGGAAGAAGCTCTGCGGATGCTTACAGGCCAAACAAAGTGCCGGAGCCTCTGCACTCTCCATAATATAACCGCAGTTGCGGCAAATCCAAGACGTTTTCTCTTCCCGCTTGAAGGCTTTGCCCGTTTCGATGTTCGTAAGTAAACGACGATAGCGCGCTTCATGATGTCGTTCTATCTCGCCGACACGCTCCATCTGATCGGCAATTTCGTCAAATCCTTCTTCCCGTGCAACGGCAGCGAATTCTTTGTACATCTCAGTCCATTCAAAATGCTCGCCTGAAGCCGCGGCCCGGAGGTTTTGCATGGTATCACCGATCCCGCCCAAGTGTTTCAGCCATAGCTTTGCATGTTCTTTCTCATTATCCGCAGTCTCTTGAAAAAAACCTGCAATTTGCTCATATCCCTCTTTTTTCGCTTTACTCGCATAGTACGTGTACTTGTTGCGCGCTTCAGACTCACCCGAAAAAGCTGCTTTTAAGTTCTGTTCCGTTCTAGTCCCTTTTAGATCTGGCATAGCGGTACACCTTCTTTCAAAATAAAATTTTAGAGGATTTAAATGCAAAATACCATTACAGTGCATTTACGGCACATCGCACCTATGGTATAATGACCGCGATTCAAATTACACATTTTTATAAATATGAAACTTTTTCTTCCGAATAAGAATCTTATAAAAAAGGAGTCAGAACCCCATGAAAAATCGCCTTCTTCTCCTGCTCACCGCCCTGCTGATCCTCATCGGCGGCGCTACCTTCGCCTACCGAGCCCTATCCGACCACGCAATACCGGAAATATCCCCACACATCAGCAACACCGACACCCGGGAAGACTTCCAAGCCGAAGACCAAAACGGAAACCCGGTTCAATTCCGCGATTTTTTAGGCGAGCAACCCACCGTAGTCTATTTTTGGACCACCTGGTGCAACTTCTGCAAAGCAGGGTTAGATATCCTCAAATATCTCCACGAAACAGAAGGTGACCGCGTCCAGTTCCTAGGCGTCAACGCCTCCCAGCTGGGGCTTGTCCGTGGCGAGGCCGAAGCTGGCCGCACTTTTTGGCTTGAGCAAAACTTCCCCTTCCCCAGCCTGTACGATACAAACGCAGAAGCAATCCAAGCCTACGACGTTACAGCGATTCCCCTAGCCCTTTTCTTCGACAGCACAGGCGCCCTAGTCAGCCGCCAGCTAGGCTTCCAATCCGCCGAAAGCATGTCCGCAATCATGGCAAGATTGTATTAGCCCAAAACACCGCTAACAAAATAAGCCGGTAACCGACCTAGCGCGCAAAAGCTTGGAACGAAAAAGCGGTTCAAGTAAAAACTCAAACCGCCTTATCTGCAAGTCAACTATACAGATTGTACGTTAACCGCTCTGCTTTTCGCACTGTTTTTTGGATCTGGCTCAATGTCATATTTGACTTTTTGGCCGTCTTCCAAAGTTTTGAAGCCATCAGTTTGGATTGCTGAGAAGTGTACGAATACGTCTTCTCCGCCTTCATCGTTAGAGATGAAACCAAAACCCTTGTCTGCGTTGAACCATTTCACTGTACCTTGATGCATGGTGGAGCCTCCTAAAAATAATTCAAATGTATCAATCTGAACTTGTAACGTCCACATGTTTTTGTAAGACATCGACTTTTCGCAATCTCTTACAAAAACATGTGAGCACCGCCAAACAGATGACACGATTAGTGTACCATACTAAACTCTGCCTGTCAATATAAAAAATCATCATTTTTCATCGATTTGTGCAAACGAATCACCAAAAACAAGGCAATCACCTCTAAATGCGAAGGCAACATGAGGTGGTTAATCTCATGTTGCCTTCTTTAAGTAGGAGGATATTGCTATTATGCCTAACTCAAATCCATCACCGGGACGTCACCGGAAACGCTTCGAGGTAGTGCCATCTTTTGTGACCCGCAGGGTTTAAGATACCCGGGTCATTTGCCGCACGGTCTCTGATGCCAACTTGGTGGCTACCGGGGCTCTCTGCGGCTGCATCATTTGGAGCACTTTGGCAGCCTGTAGTGCGCGCACTTTTCGCATCATACGCATTCGTCTCATTCTTTGTAGTCTCATGATTTTTGATAAATCTCCTTTTTGTTGCATCGCCGTTGCCACTCTAGTATAACCAAGGCCACAGCGGAAAAATGCTGTTTATGGTCGAGAACCAGTCTGGCCCCACCAGGCGTAAAGCACCCGGACACGCTCTTCTGCGACTGTATCTCTTGATGTAATTAATTCGCCCATTTCAGGCGCTGTAAACCATCCTATAAAATGATATCCCTCTCTCTCAGGTGCGATAATTTGCGCAAATACAGTAGCGTATTTTTCACCCACCCTAGCTTCCGCCGATTGGTGTACGGGGTATCCCCCATTTCCATGAAACACCGCCGTTTGAAAAAGAGGTGCCGCTCCGAATAGTTGCAAACTAACCCTACCCGAAAACACATGCTCATTTATAGTAGGCGCCGACCAGCCATACTGCACTGCCGTCACCTCCCGCGGGATCTTTTCCCAGCTCACAGTCCCCTCATCCGCAGAAAACACACCCTCTGCCGGAACGAAATTCCGAGGTTCCAGTTCTTCACCTGTGAAATTTATAATAGGTGTAACCTGCATAGAACGCAAATCCGCCCTATTCTGTGTGTCCTGAACAACAACCTGATCTTGTGCGCTAAGAACCTGCAGCCCTGTAAGCCCCGCCAAGGGCCAAAGGTCCACAAGATGATTATCGTCAAGAAAAACTTCCGTCAGTCCGGTCAAATACTGCATCCCATAAATGTCAGAAATCCCACGTCCGGAAGCGTCAAACGGTGCCTCAATCGCCGCAAGTTCTCTCGCTGTGACGATTGCGTCTATATTTCTTCCCGGAAATTGTTCTGCCACCGCAAGTGCGAGCTTCGGGTCAGGAAAAAACGCTAAAAATGCACCGCGCTCCCGCACCGGCTGCAACAGCTCTTCCAGAGGTTGCGACACGTTTTTCATCTCTTCCTCTGCCCGCCGGAACAAGTCTGACAGAAAAGCCGCCAACAAGCGTTCCAACAAGCTTCCCGTTCCCTCGCGATTTTGTGCAATTTCTGTTTGCACGCCGGTAACGATGTGTCGTTCCGCACGAAGCACTTCGACACTCGTACCAAAGGCCAGCGCAGAGGCGGACACAAACGTAACCAATAGCACAAAGGCAACAAATGATCGTACGCTCCGTGCAATAATTTTATTTTTCTCTGCAAACATGCCGTGTCCTCCCTGTAAGCTTTATCTATAATATACAGCAAACGCTCGCCGCAAGGTGGTAAGAGGGCCCGGTTGTAACACCGGGCAAAAAAGAAAAAGAAGAAAGAAAAAAGAAGTTAGCTGATTAAATGATACTTCACCGAATCTTGATAATTTCGGAGAAAAATTTTCGGCCCAAGGCCGTATAAGAGAATCCAGCAACGTATTACGTATGCTGTGTTGGTTGCCTAGCCAGGTTCCCACGCCTGGCCTTTGTTGAAAAAGTAGAAAGAAGAAAAGTCAACGTTATGTAACTTGCTCTGATATCATAATACAATATAATACATGTAATGTCAAGCATTTTTTGGAAAGTTTTTTAGAAAAATATTATTTTTGTTTGCCTCTGTTTGTTAGACCTTGAAAACGCTAAGTTTTTCAGATATTTCCCCTACCGCATTGACAAGTCGAAAGCAGTGTGGTAAAATGACAAACAGTACGGAAGGTTACCGAAGTGGTCATAACGGGGCGGTCTTGAAAACCGTTAGGGGGCAACCCCACAAGAGTTCGAATCTCTTACCTTCCGCCAAAAAAGTCAGCAATCTCAACGGATTGCTGACTTTTTGTTTTCCGGCATTTGTCGCAAAAACTCGAAAATCTTTGCCCAATTGTTGCCCAGTATTTGCCCACAAACCCGCTATCCATTGAAATCACCGGGTTACAGCGGTTCGTTTTTCTAGGTTTTTTCAAGCCGAGTATGTTCAATCCACTGCATCGCCTCTGCTGATTGTAATTTTGAACTGAAATCTAAATGTGCATAAATGTTTGCCGTGATTGAAAAATCGCTGTGTCCCAGCCATTTTTGTATCTGTTTAAGTGATACACCATTTGCAAGCAACAGAGATGCACAGCTATGTCGAAGATCATGGCGCCGCACTCAACGAAAATTATGTTTCTCCAAGAATTTCGGAAACTCCGTCGTAAGATAATGCGGCTTGATCCGATTCCCAAGCTTATCTGTGTAAATATAATCCATGTCCGCCTTGTTGTAAGCTCTCCCACACACTTTGCGATTGCGCGCTTGCTCTACTTGTATTTCCTAATAGCCTCGCTCGAATATTCGGCACTAGTGGCAACGTCCTGTAGCTTGACTTCGATTTTGTCGTGTCTCCCGCAATAACAACCCGTTTTCCATCCACCTTTGTCTCTATAACGGTATGTTCAATTGTGATTGTATTGCTTTCACACGCTCTAGCTGAACATCATAAAATTCATTGATATCATCCGTTGTCAATTCATGAAGCAAGATTTGCTTTTTGCGGAAATAAGGCACAATGACTTTTTGAACATTTATTTGATAAGCTCCAAAGGTTGTTGGTTTGAGAGGGTTGTTCCGATCTTCTCTAATTACCTCTAACCACTCTTCCATGAAATCTGAAAAAAGCAATTTTCTTATGTGCGGCCTACGTCGATCAGCAGCAATCATGTTCTCCAATTCTTTCTCTTGCTCTTTCCGAGCCTTATAAATCATATCCTCTGCTCGCCTTTTGTTCCCTTTTACGGTATTAATACCGCTTCTGCTACCCAAATGTCCACACCCATTGCCATACCTGTATAGATAGTGTCTACGCCGTTTTTCACCAATTGCTCTAACGAATCGAGTATGTCTTGTTTTAGTTTTATGCAGGCAGGGTGCGCTTCATCCGTCCCCCATGGGAGCTTACATGGGCAACTACCTGTTGTGGCTAGTGTGTTTTTTACCATATCCTACCTCGGCGAAGTCATGACCCAAAATGTCCATGCAGTCCCAAAATCATGGGCATAGTTGCAAGTTGCTGTCGATCTACATTGCCGTTCGGCGTGAATTGCTCTCCATCGCCTGTCGCTATGCCGTTTTCGGTTGCCCCAAGAAACATATGGTGCAAACCAATCATCTGCTAGGACGCAACACTTCTGTTTTCACAAGACAACTCCTCTAATATAAAAATTTGTTCGCTGTTAATTGCCTCCAACACTTGCTATGCGTAATGCTTATTTTCTGTAGTTATCTTAGTCTGCGAATGTCATTAACAACAAGGTCATCACGTCCTGTATCAAAATCCCTCGTATTCCAATCCGTACCATACAAAAATACACCGATTTGCATAATACTACCAAGTTGTGCCGGATGAATGGCGTCCGGCAGCAAAACCCGGACAACCGGGTCGATAATCAAATTTTCTTTATCGGACTCTATACGAGAATCAAAAGTGAAGTAGGACTGGTTGCTTTCTACCCAAATAATGTTGATGTGCAAATCTTCCTGCGGGGTTTCATTGAGGGGAGTGCCTATAAATTCATGATAGATATTTTCCACCTCAATCAAATTAAACCAAAAACTCCACCTGTATGCCGCTATAATATCCTCTTCATATTCGTGTAGCGATTGGGGTACAAGGATATTCAGAGTATATGGATTATCAAATACAACGTGGTCAAGCAGAGTGCCGCCTCCTACCGGCTCAATGGGGTTGTGAGTAAAATAATGTATGCTGACCGCAATAGAGCGGCCATGCGGGCAAAAGGCAGACGGCCAAAAATGCTCAAATTCACCGGAAAGATAATGTTGTTCGTGAATTTCCCACGCCCTCTGTCCATCTATCACTTGAAAGTTTGACGTGTCAACGATAAATGCATTATGCTCGGCTTCCAGCTCAGCGAAAAAGCGTGCGTTATTCATTTCAAATTCTAACTGCTTGTCCCAGGGAAGATCGGTAACCCTGTAAGAATAAATATCCATCACACGAAACTCCGGCGAAAATGAGCTTCCGCATCCCGCAAGAAAAATGATAAGCAAGACGATGACAGCCCCAAGGGGACGTTTTGATTTCATGAAGTAGGTTCTCCTCTCAAACTATTTTTATATACAGTATATCATAAAACCACTGCGGTCAAGCTCACAAAGATACGCCGATTCTTTTTACTCCACTTCTTCATCGCTACACACTCCATTTTTCCTAGTATTTCTAATGCTTCGAGACATCTCACAGTTAGTGCCTTTGGGTAACCAAAGGCACTAACTGTGAACAAAATAAACCCACCAAAAACCCCTGGAATGTCAATACATTCCGGGGGTTCCACACCGTAGAACTCCGGCCAAAAACCCCATCGCAAAATAAAACTTGCATCCCGGCGATTTTTATGTTAAAATGTTTTGCACTCTACGAAAACTCCCAGCAGGGTTTTACTCTGCCGAGTACAATAAAACAATCGGGTCCCCAGCAACGGCCCGCCCCACGGGGAAGAGGTGAACGATATGAAAGCAGGAATCCATCCAGATTACAACCAAACCAGCATCCGCTGTGCCTGTGGCGAAGTAATCGAAACTGGTAGCACTCGTCCGAACATCAAGGTCGAAATTTGCTCAAAATGCCATCCTTTCTACACCGGCAAGCAAAAATTGGTCGACACCAGCGGTCGTGTGGACAAATTTAACAAGAAATTTGGCATGTAAGCTATCGCGTCATTGCACCGATAAGCCCACGCCTGCTTTGGCGTGGGCTTATCGGCTTTTTTGGATAGGTCAGGCAGTCTCTTAATATACTTATATAAAAGGAGCGTCCAAACCACCCGCTCCCAACGTCTTTATATATTTGGAGGTTCACTATGCAAAAACTAGCCTTGCACCAAACCGATGAGATCGGCAACCTAATCCACCGCATCGGCAGTGACTGGATGCTACTAACCGCAGGCACGCCCGAACAGCTAGGCACCATGACCGCTAGTTGGGGCAGCATCGGCATGCTCTGGAACCAGCCCATGGCAACCATCTTCGTCCGCCGCGAGCGCCACACCTATGGTTTTATTGAGACCGAAAACCGCTTCTCCATCGCCTTCTTCTCCCCGGAGTGGCGGGAAGCGCTTACCTTCTGCGGCAAAAACAGCGGTCGGGATGTTGACAAATGTAAGACCTGCGACTTCACCGTGGCAACCGGCTCTGAAGGCGGCGTATATTTCAAAGAAGCCGACCTCGTCCTCATCTGCGAAAAACGCTATCGGGAAGAGCTCTCCTTCGACAAAATGCAAGGCTTCGACCCTACCCCGTATTACAACGACAAAAAAGGCGGCCTCCACACCATGTACATGGGCGAAATCGTGGAAGTGTACGCAAAAGAAAGGGACTGATCCTTATAATTGAAAAAGCAAAAGTTTTAGAGCGCGCCGTTTTAGCAGGCCTTTCCGCCACCAGCATGGCGCGCGAAGAACGCAGCACCGATGAAAGCTTGCAAGAGCTGGAAGCCCTCCTCGAAACTGCGGGCGGCACAGCCTGCGGCGTTGTCTTCCAAAACCGTGAAAAACCCGATCCTCGCACCTTCCTAGGCAAGGGAAAAGTCGCCGAGATGAAGGAAATCGCAACCGCCGAAAACTGCGACCTCGCAGTCATCGACAATGAAATCTCCCCCTCCCAAATGCGGGCGCTGTCGGAAGAACTTGGCATAAGAGTCATCGACCGCTCCGGCCTAATCATGGACATTTTCGCAGGCCGCGCACAGACGAGAGAGGGCAAACTGCAAGTCGAGCTTGCCCAATACAAATACCTGCTGCCGCGCCTAACCGGCATGTGGCAACATTTGACGAGTCAAACCGGCTCCTCCGCCCCCATCGGCACCCGCGGCCCCGGTGAAACACAGCTGGAAAGCGACCGTCGGCACATTCGGCGCAAACTGCAAAAGCTAGAGGAAGAACTCGAACAAGTCCGCCGCATCCGCGCCACCCAACGCCGCCAGCGGGAGAAGAACGCCGTCCCCGTGGTTGCGTTGGTGGGCTACACCAATGCGGGGAAATCCACCCTGCTAAACCAACTCACAGGAACAGGCACCCAAGCAAATGACCGCCTGTTCGACACACTAGACACCACCACCAGAAAACTCCGCCTGGAAGACGTCGGCGAAATCCTGCTTTCAGACACCGTAGGATTCATCCAACGCCTGCCGCATCATCTGGTGAAGGCCTTCAAGGCCACGCTGGAAGAGCTCACCTACGCCGACCTGCTCATCCACGTTATTGACGCTTCAAGCCCCACCTGGACAGATCAGGCAGAAGTCGTAAACAAGCTGATTTGCGAGCTCGGCGCCGAAGAAACACCGCGCCTTGAAGTCTTCAATAAAAGCGACATCTATACAGGTGAGGTCCCACCCCGTAGCGAAGATAGCCTCCGCATCTCCGCCCGCACAGGGGAGGGGTGTGACGCGCTTACAAAACGGATTGCAGAAATCTTACTGCGCACAAACAAGCGCGTCACACTCCACATCCCCTATCGAGACGCGCGCATCATCGACCTCATTTACAAAGACGGTGAAATCCTACTCCGCGAGGACAAAGACGATCATATCGCCCTCACCGCCACCGTATCCGAGCGGCTGTTGGGTCAACTTGCAGCCTATTTGCAAGAGGGATAGCCCGTGACTGAATATCGCATCCCCACCACCGTTGGCTGTGTCACGCAGATTGAGAAGCGCTCTCGCTTCATCGGTCACGTCTGGCCGATCACTACCTTAGAAGAAGCAGAAGCACACCTCAAAACCCTCCGCGCAGAGCACCGAGACGCTGCCCATAACGTGTACGCCTACCTCCTGCGGGACGGCAACCAAATGCGTTGCTCAGATGATGGCGAGCCACAAGGCACAGCGGGCGGACCTGTGCTAAATGTCTTTGCCAAGGAAGCGGTCACAAACGTGTTGTGTACCGTCACCCGCTATTTTGGCGGCACGCTTTTGGGTTCCGGCGGCTTAGTGCGCGCCTATGGCCAAACCGCAAAGCTCGCGCTGGACGCAGCCGGAATCAGCATCGTCCGCCAGTGGCAACGACTGCAATTGAACTGCAACTACGCCCGGTACGAGCGTCTCGCAAAAACCATAGCGGCACAAGGCGCCGTGACAGAGCGCACAGACTTTGGCGCAGACGTAACACTCACCCTGCTCATCCCCGTGCAAGAATCGGTAGCCTTTTGTGCGCACATGACCGAAGTCTCCGCGGGGACTGTACGGCTCAAACAGCTGGATATCCAAGAAATCGCCGTACCGCTCTAAATAAAAAAGGGTTTTTTGTAGCCCGTGTCGTATATTATTGAATGAGCGAACAATCTCTGAATCGGAGGTGACCAAACCATGAGCGGCTTGCGTGAGCTACGCGAAGACCTAGAGCGTCAAATACTCTCGCCCTTCGGCCTTTTGTCCGCAAACTCCGGCGGCCGTCTAAGGGATGAGGCAGAATGCACCATGCGCACCTGCTTCCAGCGGGACGTGGATCGTATCATCTACTCCAAATCCTTTCGGCGGCTCAAGCACAAAACACAGGTCTTTCTCCATCCTGAGGGTGACCATTACCGCACACGGCTCACCCACACGTTGGAGGTCGCCCGCATTGCAAGAACCATCGCCCGCGGCCTGCGTCTGAACGAGGATTTGACCGAGGCCATCGCCCTCGGCCACGACCTCGGCCACACCCCCTTCGGCCATGCGGGGGAGCGTGCCATGTCCGAACTTTACGAGGGTGGTTTCCGTCACTACGATCAAAGCCTGCGCATTGTGGATCTTCTGGAAAATAGCGGAAAAGGCCTGAACCTAACCCGCGAAACGCGGATCGGAATTCACCACCACTCAATCGGCCACGAGGACGACCCGCTCGAAGCCCGCGTCGTACGTCTGGCCGACCGAATCGCCTACATCAACCACGACGCAGACGATGCAATCCGAGCCGGACTGCTAACCGAGACCGACCTCCCGCAAGAGGTCAGAACCACCCTCGGCCAAAGTCTCAGCGAGCGCGTCGCCACCATCGTAAACGACATGGTCGCCCACTCCGAAGGCGTCCCGGATATTATCATGAGCCACCCTGTCGATACAGCGGTAACCATTTTCCGAACCTTCATGTTCGAGCGTGTCTACCAAAATCCGGACGCAAAAGGGGAAGAGGTCAAGGTGAAGGACGTATTAGGCGGCATCTTCGACCATTATATCAAACATCCGGACGCACTGCCCGAAGATTACAAAAACCTCATGGACAAAAACACACGCGCACGTGTGGTGACAGATTATGTGTCCGGCATGACAGACAAGTTCGCAATGGATACCTACTCCGCTCTGTTCTTCCCCGCCGCCTGGCATGTGCGTTAACGGACAAATTTCGGTTATTTTCCTACCTTTTTGGGCAAGATAGCAAAAAAGTCGGACTCACCTGGCGCAAACTCGATTGGAAAGGAGCAGTATCATGGCGTTTTCCGATTCCTTCCTGGAAGAATTGGCCGCCCGAAGCGACATTGTGGATGTCGTCGGCTCATACGTGGGTCTGACCCGAAAATCCGGCGGCAACCAATTCGGCCTCTGCCCCTTTCATAGCGAGAAAACGGCTAGTTTCTCGGTATCTTCCGACAAGCAGATGTACTACTGCTTCGGTTGCCACAAAGGCGGCGGGGTAATCAATTTTATCATGGAGATCGAAAGCCTCCCCTTCCCCGAAGCCGTCCATTTTCTAGCCAGGCGAGCAGGAATCACAGTCCCCGACGAAGGTGTCTACGATGAGGCCATGAAACGCCGCGAACGCTTCCTATCAGCAAATCGGGAGGCTGCGCGTTTCTTTCGCTCCATGCTCTCTGACCGCAGTGGCCACGAGGCTGTAGCGTATATGCACCGTCGCGGCATCAACAAGACTATGGTCAACCAGTTCGGCCTGGGCGCCGCACCCGATAACTGGAATGCCCTCACCGACCACCTCATCCACCTGGGCTACACCCAGGATGAGTTAGTCACAGCAGGGCTTGCAAGAAGAGGAAAATCCGGCGGTATATATGACGCATTCCGCGGCAGACTAATCTTCCCCGTGATTGACGTGCGAAAGAACGTGCTCGCCTTCTCCGGCCGCATTTTGGGTGATGGGGAGCCAAAATACCTAAACACCTCCGATACACCGGTATTTAGCAAAAGCAGAAACCTCTACGGCATCCACCTGGCGCGAAAAAGTCGAGCGGATCATTTCATCTTAGTCGAAGGCAACGTTGACGTGGTCAGCCTACACCAAGCCGGATTCGACAGTGCCGTCGCACCGCTCGGCACCGCCCTGACCGCCGACCAAGCACGCCTGATTCATCAATATAAGCAAGAAGCGATCATCGCCTTTGACGCAGACTCTGCCGGCAAACGTGCCACAGATCGGGCCATCGGAATTCTTGAAAAAACAGGCATCCGCGTCCGCGTCCTGCGCATCCCTGACGGTAAGGACCCCGATGATTTCATCAAAAACCACGGAGCAGACGCATTTCACGACCTAATCCGACAACGCGAAACCCACATCGAGTATCGCCTGCTCTCCCTGCGTCAAACATACGACCTCGAGCGGGACCCCGAGCGTGTCGCCTTCCTGCAGGAGGCCGAAAAACTCCTAGCCGATCTAGACAGCGAGGTGGAGCTTGAAGTCTATGGCCGCCGTGTCGCAGAACAAACCGGCGTCAGCCTGGAAGGAATCAAAAACGGCATCAAAAAACGAAGAGCGCAGAAAAAAAAGCAAGTCAAGAAGCAGCTCGAAAAAAACGGTAGCCGTCCCACGCAGGTCCAACAGCCGAAAGAGCGGCGGCTCCACTACCAAAACGCCTACTCCGCAATGGCGGAAGAGGGTGTGCTCCGACTCATGTTCTCCGACCCCGAACTGTTCCAAAACCCGTTGCCGCTATGTGCGGAAGACTTCTCTTCCCCATTCCTCGGCAGCGCCTACCAAATCTTGCTGGAGCGGCTCAGCACAGGGAAAGAGAACACAGCCGCCACCTTAGCCCCTCTGTTCCCGCCGGAAGAAATGGGGCAGCTCATGCACCTACTCACTCGCCCGGAAAGCTTACCCGATAGTCGGAAAAGCCTGGCCGATTACATAGAAAAGATCCAAACAGAAAAGCTCAAGCAAAAAACCGAGCAAAACCCGGACGAAAATTTACAAAAGATATATGCAAAATATAAAGAACTAAAGGGTGTGGAATAAAGATGGATAAGACCAAAGAAATCGCCAAAGAACTACTAGATACCACAGGAACAGAGACCAAGCCGGACGAACTTCTCGACCCCACAACAGAGACCGCCAACGAGGAAAAGTTGCGCGACCTCATCGAGAGAGGGAAACAAGCAGGCAAACTTTCTGCGAAAGAATTGCTTGACGTATTAGAGGACATGAGCCTAAATCCGGACCAATTGGACAAGTTTTACGACACACTGGAAAACCTCGGGATTGAGACCACAGGCGAAGACTATCTCCCGGCCTTAGAAACAGAGCCTACAGGCTCCGAAGCCGAAGAATTCAAAGAACTTGACACTGCCGAAGAAGAGCTTGTCGATCCCGAAAGCCTGATCGACAACTTCTCAACCGATGACCCTGTCCGCATGTACCTCAAGGAAATCGGCAAAGTAGCGCTACTTTCTCCCGAGGAAGAAATCGATCTCGCCACACGGATGAGCGAAGGCGACGAGATTGCCAGACAAAGAATGGCAGAGGCAAACCTTCGTTTGGTGGTCTCTATCGCCAAACGCTATGTGGGTCGCGGCATGATGTTCCTGGACCTGATCCAGGAGGGGAACTTAGGCCTAATCAAAGCGGTGGAGAAATTTGACTATACCAAGGGCTATAAGTTTTCTACCTATGCCACCTGGTGGATTCGTCAAGCGATCACGCGCGCTATCGCCGACCAGGCGCGAACCATACGAATCCCCGTACACATGGTCGAAACCATCAACAAAGTCATCCGTGTCTCTCGTCAGCTGTTGCAAGAGCTGGGACATGACCCCTCTCCGGAAGAAATTTCGGAAGAGATGAACATCCCCGTGGAAAAAGTACGTGACATCCTAAAAATCGCGCAAGAGCCTGTAAGCCTCGAAACTCCCATCGGCGAAGAGGAAGATAGTCACCTAGGCGACTTCATCCCCGATGAAGACGCGGCAGAGCCCGCCGAAGCCGCATCATTCACCCTGCTCAAAGAGCAGCTGATAACCGTACTGAGCACCCTAACCCCGCGTGAGGCAAAGGTCCTACGCCTCCGCTTCGGCATTGAAGACGGTCGCACAAGAACGCTCGAGGAAGTCGGGAAAGAGTTTAACGTCACCCGCGAACGAATCCGCCAGATTGAGGCAAAAGCACTCCGCAAACTGCGGCATCCCAGCCGTTCCAAAAAGCTACGCGACTTTTTAAACTAACCGAAAACGCAACGAAACGCGCTCTGCCCTTTGTAACTTAGGGCAGAGCGCGCTTCGTTGCGTTCCTATCTTTCTAACGCAGCAGGCTATTCTCGATACTTCCGCTCAAACGCCGCATCGCCAAGCACGTCCGAAAGCTCTATCAGAATCGACTGCATCCCACCGTCCCTGGCGGACCCGTAGGGCATCAGGCTATCGTGCAACAAACCGTCTCCAAATATCCGCCGAATCGGTAATCGTACAGATACCGTGGTTCCTTTGCCGTTTTGACTGGCTAAAAGCAAGCTTCCGCCATGAAGGGTTGCAATTTTTTCACAAACCGCCATCCCAATCCCAACCCCTGCTTGCGGGTCCGTGTAATTAGGTGCCGCTTGATACTGCGCAAACACCTGCGGCATCCGTAGCGGTGCAACACCGGCCCCGGAATCTTTCACAGTAATCAAGGCGTCTTCACCGACTTTCGACACCGTAACTCGTATGCTCCCATTACCCTCCAAACGGCCTATGCTGTTCGAGAGCAGATTAAGCAGTAGTTTCGTAACCTTCTGCTTATCAATGCTCATAAAAAGCTCTGAAATCTCCGCCTGGAAGTGAAGTTTATGCCCGAGTTGTTTTGCAAAATGCGCCACCGATTGAAGCAAATCGCCGCAAAAAGGTACAAGATCTAAGACCTCAACGCGGAGCGCATCTTGCCCTTTTTCCAGTTGTCCCAAACTGTCCAAATTCTCACACAACCGTTGCAGTTGATAGCTTGTTTTGCTAATCATAATCAACGGCTCTTGCGTCTCCGGCTCATCTAATCGTTCGGCGGTAGCGCTTAGAAGATCGGTGGTCATGTCAAGCACCATAAGTTTCCGCCGCATAGAGCTACAGACGTTTTCAAGCAATCGCCCCTCCGTCTCACTGCACACATTTTGCGGAATAATTGTATAAACCGAAATATCTTCTACTCGGCTTGCAATCACGGTGCAAATCACATCCCGCACAGTCGTGCTCGCCGTAAAGGTTGCCCCTTCGTATTCCAGCACATCCATTGGCAAAAGCTCATCCGCCGCAGTACCCGGTTCGGCTCCTGAAAAAAATGCTTGAGCGGCAGGGTTTAGAAAAACCAAAATTCCGCCTCGCACTGCACAGGTGGCATCTCGCTGTAATCGGAATAGCTGTTCCATCCACGCATCGTTCATAGCTGTTCTCCTTCCCTGGAAAACCTTTGCGTAAATTAGTCTTGCAAAATTTCACCAAAGTATTATACCAAAGTTTCCCGTTCGCAACAACGGAATTCATCGAACTTTGTCGAATTCCTCAAAAATAAGTCGAAAATTTCACTAGAAAAAGACATTGTGAATCTTTTCATTTTCGATACTTTCGTGTATAATACAGAAAGCATCTATCAATATTTGAAATAGACGGAGGTTTCATTTACCATGGCAATTAAAGTTGCAATTAACGGGTTTGGCAGAATCGGGCGCTTAGTTTTCCGAGCAGGTCTTGAGCGGAATGACATTGAGTTTGTTGGCATCAACGACCTTATTTCACCTGACTACATGGCCTATATGCTCAAGTACGACACCGTACACGGGCCTTTCAAAGGCGAAGTCAGCTATACGGACGATTCACTGATCGTCAATGGCAAGAAAATCAAGGTCACATCAGAGAAAGACCCGGCAAACCTACCTTGGGGCGAGCTTGGCGTATATGCTGTGGTTGAGTCTACAGGGCTTTTCACCACCACCGAAAAGGCCTCTGCCCACTTGAAAGCCGGCGCAAAGAAAGTCATCATCTCAGCTCCATCGGCAGACGCACCTATGTTCGTCATGGGCGTCAATAACGATTCTTATGAGACTTCTATGGACGTGATCTCTAACGCCTCTTGCACCACCAACTGTCTGGCACCAATCGCCAAAGTCATCAACGACAACTTCGGCATGAAAGAAGGTCTTATGACCACCGTCCACGCAACGACTGCAACACAAAAAACAGTCGATGGCGTATCAGGGAAAGACTGGCGCGGCGGCCGTGCCGCGGCAGGCAACATCATCCCAAGCTCCACAGGTGCCGCTAAGGCTGTGGGCAAAGTCATCCCTGCCCTAAACGGCAAACTGACCGGTATGAGCATGCGCGTCCCCACTCTGAACGTCTCTGTGGTGGATCTCACCTGTACGCTTGAGAAACCCGCAAGCTACGCTGACATCTGCGCCGCTATGAAAAAAGCGTCCGAGGGTGACCTAAAGGGCATTCTGGGCTACACCGAGGAAGCAGTTGTCTCTTCCGACTTCATCGGAGATGCACGCACCTCCGTCTTCGATGCCAAAGCCGGCATCGCATTGACCGATAATTTCGTAAAAGTCGTAGCCTGGTACGACAATGAATGGGCCTACTCCTGCAAGGCGCTGGATCTAATCCAGTTCATTTCTACAAAATAAACCCGTTCACACCAAGAAGGACTCTTCTCTTTTCAGGGAAGAGTCCTTCCCTGTATCACCAAATATGCTACCAATAAGATGTACATTTTTGCAAAGCTGGAGCATTTAAACCCCAGCTTTGCAATTCTTGTGAATTTTCCTTTACAACATGCGAAGTGTGTGATAATATAGATGCGTTCCCTTTGCTGGGATGCAGGGTATGTGCCGTTCATTTGTGCGGTTCCTTTCCTCCTGCTTCTCGGACTGTGGGATACAACAAAAAAGAAAGGACGGAATCTAACATGATTACCAAAGACCAAAAATCCACCGTCATCACCGAAAATCGCACGCATGAGACCGACACCGGCTCTCCTGAGGTGCAAATCGCCATCCTAACCACGCGAATTTCTCAGTTGACGGAGCATTTAAAAATCCATAAAAAAGACAACCACTCCCGTCGTGGTCTGTTAAAAATGGTCGGCTCACGCCGTAGTCTGCTGGACTATCTGGCAAAAAAAGATATCGAGCGTTACAGAGCGTGTATCGCAAAGCTTGGCATCAGAAAATAAGCACGCATGGGCGGCCGATCCAGGTCGCCCATTTTCATCTCATGAATCACGGTCGAAGCGGGTATACTATCCGTTAGCAATATATGTATGAGGAGTACAGCTGTTCCATCTTAGCAGTTGAACATGCGCCTTGGAGCTATACCCAAGGCATGGGTTCAAGTGCTAAATGGAGTACTCCTCCGAATGAAAGAGAGGAGTACTACGTATGAAAAGTTCAAAAAGAACATTCCCGGATCACAAGACGTTCTCTATGCAATTCGCTGGCCGCCCTCTGACGATGGAGGTCGGAAAACTAGCCGAGCTTTGTAACGCCTCCGTCCTCGTGAAATATGGGGAGACCACGGTACTAGTCACCGCAACAGCCTCCGCCCGCCCGAGGGACGGGTTGGACTACTTCCCACTAGCTGTAGACTTTGAAGAAAAGCTCTACGCCGTAGGCCGAATCCCGGGCTCGTTCCACCGCCGCGAAGGTCGCCCGTCTGAGCGTGCGATGCTCGCCAGCCGAATGATCGACCGTCCCATGCGCCCACTGTTCCCGGAAGGTTTGCGCAACGATGTCGTCATCGTCTGCACCGTGCTATCCGTAGACCAT
>JGI990J12352_1000105_pt1 | contig 18503 bp, 17 predicted proteins | sample Intmic4MA4BA4MSA_FD_12352 | JGI IMG/M metagenome (IMG submission 12352) | reverse complement strand
TTTGCCGCTTTTAGCGGTATTTTGCGAACCGCTTTTATTACCAATTTAAACACCTGGGATTTTAGCGATAACTTTTTAAATTTCTCCAACTGTTGGATACTGGCTAGTTTGTCGAAAATTTCCATTTTCTGTTATTTTATGGATTTTTTTAGAAATAAATGTAGTAAAATAGCCGAAAAGCGCCTTGATTTTTTCAAAAAAATGTGATATCATACTAGCGTTGTCGAACATAAATTTGTGCAAATTGCATTAAAGGAGTGGCTATGCTTATGCCAGAAATAAAACAAACGAATAGGACAATGGATTTTCATTGCTACAATCCGGAAAAACCGGATTTAATCACCCTAATCGGTGATGTAAAAGGCATCGACAGTCTTGATGATGAAAAAATCAACGAGATTAATGAGCAATTGTTAGTGAAAAGTTTTGATGAGTTTATGGATAAGTTTGAGCCAGTTGTTTATTCATTCTTTAATGTGAACGATCAAAGTGTCAATTACTCGCTTAAAAAGCCCGAGGGTGTTGATTTTGCTAGCGTTACCGAAATCCCGTTAACCTTAGATAATGATTTTTTAAAGATGATTATGACGATGCTTGAGGCTAGAGGTGGTGCTGGCAAGCGCAATGCTGATTTTAACTTCGAGGATATTACTAATATGATCAGCCCTAAAAAGGTGATGGATGATATTAGGCAAACCCGTAAAGAAATTCATTATTTGTACGACTTGCATGAAACTTTTGAAGCTGGCGATCCGAAAAAGCTTGATATTGCTGATAAGTTAAACGATAAATTTGAGGCAGCGTCAAAAAATTACAATAATATTATGACGATGTTGCCGCTAGCAATTGAGGATATTAAAACCCGACTGCTTTTAGGAGCAGCCAGTGAGGAAGGGAAATCAGCAGAAGTTGTCGCTGGGGTTTTAACAATCGGCGATGGCGGCGAGCTTAAAATTATTGAGGCTCCAAAGGCAGCATCAACGGCACTAGTGTTACATGATGATCAACAATCATTCGCCTTAGCAGAGTATTTTTCGGAAGATTATCAGCAAGTATCCGAAGCCCCGACTGCTTATGTTAAAGATTTGGTCATCAGAACGTTTGCGCCACTACCAGCAGTAGTAACCGGTGAGCAGCTTGACTATGCGCAAGAAGTTGCCAACTATAATGGTTATTTGGAATTTTATCAAAAAGCTAAAGATGATTTTGTTAAAACGGTTAAGCCATTAGTTGAGGCGCTAACCGGTGTGAAGTTGTTTTTTGATCAATATAAAACCCAAAATAAGGTAGTAGCTCCCAAGTTATTAGTGACAAATACGCCGCTAGAAATGCTAACTAAAGCCAATAATTTACCAGCGTTAAAAACCTATCTAAATACGGTTAATAATAAAAATGATTTTGCGAATACTGTCTGGTTTGGCATTGCCTCGGGCGTTGCGCTTGATGCTCATGATGTTGTACAAAATCGCCGACAACGTTTTAAAGGTAATGACCGCGTTCAAAAGCATTCGGAAAATACTTTGGCAACGCTTGGAAGTTTGTTGACGGTTTTAAAAGATTATAAAGTTCAACTGTTCTTTAGCTTTGAAACGAGCGAGGAAACTACGTTTGATGGCTTAGCGACTAAAGGGGCAGGAATTTACATCGAAAAATGTGAATCCCTTGCAAAACGACCGTTTAGCGCGTACGCAATTCCTTGTTATCCAAACTTTACCGTGGTTCCCAAAAGTAAAAGCGGTGTGCTTTTAGATCGAAAAATGGTCCAAACCGAAACAGGCATCGCCTTGTCACAAGCCAAAGAAGATTATATGCGTCTTTGGTTAGAAGGGATTTACATCGGAGCTGCTTATGTAGCTGCGGGAATTACCGCCGCTTGGCAATGTCCTGGCTATTTAAAGTCGTACTTTAAAGAAGTTGATCTGGCCAATCCTGGGGTTCGATTTGATATTGAAGCTAAAGATTATGGCTTGCGGGTGTTAACTAGTATGGCCAAAGAAATTTCTGGCTTTACCAATAGCGTCAAAAATGAAATCAACCGCTTAAACTTTGGCTTTTGCTTTGCTAGCGAAAATGCCTCTTATAACGGGATGACCATTGGCAACATTTCTGTATACAAAGCGCGCACTTTAGCCGAAGGTAGTCATGGCTATGAAGAAATTTACAAAACCATCGTTTCTACTTACATTGAGCGGACGCTCCGTTATCAAAGTAACGACTTTAAAATGGATAATATTATGCATTTCTTTAGTGGCAACCCCAACAGCACTAGAAGCAAATGGCTTAACACTAAAAATAATGTCAATTCAATCCTCCAAGACAACGATGATTTGGGCTACAACATTGATGAAGCACAAACCATCTGCGAAGTCGACTTAACCTTTAATGGTAATGTGAAAAACTTGGAAGTAGAAATTAGTAAAACGATTAATCAGGCTGGTTAGTCCGGCAAATCAGGCAACAACCTGTTGATTAAAAAAAATATAAGGAGTGATTTCATCATGGGATTCACATTAAAAGTAAACGGCGCTGATCAAGTAGATTTAGGGATTGACCATATCCTAACAGTCGGTTTTGATTTAGATACGCCAAATGATTCAAATGCTCGTTCAACTGATATGAACGCCACGCTAACCGTTACGGGAAAAATCTTAACGGCGCTAGACGGGGCTGCAGCGGATAGCTCAATCAATCTTGCTAAATGGTCAAAAGTACCAGCAGAAGATATGATTGCTTATCGTAACCTTGAAGTTGAGGTTGTTAATGCTAGTCAAGTTGTTCGTAAATACACGTTTCCACACGCATTTGTTGTTGATTATACTGAAGAATTTGGTAACACTGAAGGTGTTGGCGTATTCACCCTAAAAGTTCGTCAGAAAAAAGACAAAACTAACCTCCTTAGCATTGAGGGCGGTTGGTCACTATAACCTTACGAAGCTAACAGAGGATGTGCATAAAAACTTCAGTTTTGTGCACATTTTCTCAAAGCTTTGACAAGCTTAAGCCTTAGCTACCTTTAAAACGGGCACAAACTTCAAACTCAAAGTCGGTATCGTTTTCTACAATAACCAAGCTAAACAACGGCAATAAATAAGGAGTCGCAAATGAATTATTATGAAGAATTAGGCATCAAAAAAACGGCCACCGCCGCCGAAATTAAACATGCCTACCGCCAACTTGCTAAACAATATCATCCCGATAAAAATCCCGATAATCAACAAGCTGCCAACCGCTTTGTCAAAATCGCCACCGCTTACGAAACTTTGGCTGACAAGCAACAAAAAAAAGCCTACGATGCGCGACTTTTCACAGCGACAAAACAGCCAAAAACTCGCCAAACAACAACAAAAGCTCCGCCACAAAATCGAAATGAATTTGAAAAATTTTTCGGCTTTGCAACTGGCGAGGCGCAAGTTAACCAAGCGCCAAAACCAGCTACTACTAAAACGGCGCCGCTTGAGGCAAAACAAATATTTGAGAAATTTTTCAAAAAATAAGCGAGGGAGCCAATGAAATTAAAACTAATTATCATCGTTGATTTGCTAATATTTTTACTACTAAACCTCATCATGATTTTTTTGATTACAAACGCAACCAACCCGCTTAAAAAGCCCCTAACTGGCATCTTTTTAATTATCTGGATTGCTTACCTTTTCAAAAAATATTACCAATACCAACCTAAGTCGAAAATTAAAAGCATTCAACTGCTAAATGAACAAGAAGAAGTCGTCAAAGAATGGCAAATTCACCAAGAGCAAGGGTTGTTAATTGGGAAAAATTTTCAAGATCAGCTAGTTGATCTCGATTTGAGCGAAGCTGATTATGCGGTCTTAATTTCTCACCAACACGCAACCATCAATCGGGTAAAAGGTGAATGGTTTTTAGAAGATTTAGGCAATCGTAATGGCACCGGTGTTAAAGCCGCAAAAGCAACAACTGTTAAACGGCTAGCCGCGCAAGAAGTCGTTTTAATTAATCCCGGTGATAAAATCTTCATTGCCAAAACAGTCCTGCGCTTAATTGGGAAAACTTAAAAAAAATGTTAAGGAGTGAATTGTAAATGGGTAGTTTAATTAGATGTAATTCCGGTCATGTATTCTCATCAAGAAGATATGGCAATATTTGCCCTTACTGTAATGTCACCGTCAGAGATAGCCAAAATAACAAGCTCGCGCAAACGGAAAACGGCAATTTTGATGATGATTTAGAATATACCGGTGAACTTGAAGTCGTTGACCCAGTAGTTGGCTGGTTAGTTTGTATTAGTGGCCCGCAAATGGGACGCGATTACCGAATCATGGCGGAGAAAAATTTCGTCGGACGAGCCGAAGATATGCATATTCAAATCCTCGGCGATAACAAAATTTCCCGCCGAAACCACGCAATTATTGCCTATGACCCGCTCAAGCGCAATACTTTAATTTTACCAGGTGATTCCTCAAGTCTGGCTTACCATAACGGCGAAGCGGTTTATATGCCAACCCAAATGAATCAATATGATGTCATTCAATTAGGCAACAGCAAATTCTTATTTATCCCCTTATGCGGTGAACACTTTGAATGGGAAGGGCTAAATTCATCGACAAACGGTAATGATCAATCATGATTATTTATGCACTGATTGGCTGTTTAATTGGCTTACTAATTTTGCGCTTTTGGTACTTAGGAAAACACCGACGCAACTTTAAAATTGCCACCACCAACTTTAACGATCACCACCACGAACCGCTAGTTATCCAAAAAGCCAAAGAATGCCTAATTATCGTTACCGACCCGATTGGCCCCGCCCGCACCGGCGCCTTGGCTTGCCTAATTGCCAACCAAACAATTTCACGATTTTATGAAACCAGTCCCACCAACTGCGCTCCCGTGGAATTTTTAAAAAAAGCCTGTTTTTTTGCTCATCGACAAATTAGCGAACAAATTAACGCCAACAGCGGTGGTTGCAGTCTTTGTTTAATCTACATTAGCAACAAACAACTGCTCTATGCTAGCGTTGGCGATATCGCCATTTACTTAGGCGACGAACAGCTACAACAAATCAACCAGTTTGACCTTTACAAATACCAACTGCGCACCAAAGTCCTTGAACAAAAAATCAGCGAAAAACAGCTACTTAACAACCGGCTAAAAAATGAACTAACCGCTTATCTCGGGCATGAAAACTTAAAAAAGATTAACCTAACAACAACACCACTAGCGCTTGCCAAAAGTGATAAACTCGTAATTGCCACTAAAGATGTTTACCAAGCGGTTACCCCACTTGAACTCGAAGCGATTACCCTTGACAAAGGCACATTGAGTCAAAAACTGGCTAAACTTGAAAAAACCTACCACGAACAAAAACCGGCAACAGCAAAACGCCAATTAACCGCTACTGCCGTGCTACTTGCTAACTTTAAATAAAGGAGCTAAACGGCTTATGAGAAAACAAAACAGTGATTTTAAAACAGCCTTTTTATCAGAAGTTGGCACCCAGCTAGAAAATCATGATTATCACGGTTACGTTGAACATAACGACTTTGCTTGCTGGGTTGTTGCCGACGGTCTTGATGAGAGTGAGCATAAAAAAAGTGCCGAATTTGTGGTCAAAGGCATCTTAGAACTATTTTCACAAAAACCCGGTAACTCAAGGCACCACCTTCGCAACTACTTAAGCGCTGCTCACCAAATTCTCAGACGCGAAAGTACCCAAATTCGCCTAAAAAGTAGCGTGATGATTATTGTCACCGACTACATGACGCTCCGCTATGCTCATGCGGGTAATGTTAAGCTCCAAATTATTGCTAACAACCAAATCATTCTTGAAAATGAAGATCATAGTTATTATCAGTTAAAAATCAAAGACGGCACCTATCCTGCCGATCGCTTAGTTGGTTTTGAGCAACGCCATAATCTGACAAATTATGTCGGGATGCCCAAGGGCTTTAAAACCGCTGTTTCCAAAAAATACCAGCTAAAGGAAATGGCCACAATTTTAATTATGACTGTCGGCTTTTGGGAACAGCTAACGAATATTGAAATTCTCGACGGGCTTGACGATGCTAAAGAGCCACAAGCAGTAATTAATAATCTCGAAGATCAGTTGTTAAGCAAGCAGGCAAAAACTTTGAATAATTATACAATTGCGACGATTTTCATTAACAAGCTCTTCTTAAAAAAGCCGAAATTTTGGCCCATGTTAAAACGGGTTTTACTAATCGCGTTGCCGATTTTATTAATTGTTAGCCTTTTCGTGTTTATGCAATTTCGCCGGCAACAAGCGCAACAAGAGTTAACTACTCGCGTGTTGCAGTATGAGCTTAATGGCGATGATTATGTGACTCACGGTAGCTTTGTGAGAGCGCTTGAGCAATATAACCAAGCGATTGCCCTCCTCGCTGAGCTTCGCAACTTTGAAGACGAAGCCACGTTGCGTTTAAAACAGCGAGTAAATCAGTTGATTGTTGATGGCACAGCCAGTATTGAGCGGGAGGATTTTGAACGCGCAGATGATTATTTTACCAGAGCTCGTGATCATCTAATTGATGATGGTGATGAAATTTCAATTTTTAGTCGTAGCTACATTGATGGCCAACTGGATTATATCGCTTCACGGTTACATATTAACGAATTGCTGGCACTTGGTGATTTACAAGTTGGCTTTGGGCAGTATGGTCGGGCTTTAGAAACTTATCGAACAGCGCGAACGCTAGCGCTTTTACTCAATAATTTGGCGTTAATGCAGCGTTTAAATATTAGTGTTGACACCGCTCAAGCGCTTTATGATGATGCAAAAATGTCGTTAGCCAGGCTTGAAGCTGCCGAAGCAACTCGAGCTGCTGAAGGTAATGAAAAGCTAACCCCTACCGAACTGGCGACCATTTTTGAAGATGTCGCGACCATTTACGCAGCTGCCGGTTTACATGAAGAAGCTGCCAATATGCGCCTAAGAGCTGATGAAATTAGAACTGATGAGCAATTAAGCAGCTTAGATGAGCAACGCCGACTTGGCGAGGAATTAGAAGCAAGTGGTGATGCTGCCCTCCTCGCTGGCGATTATCAAACCGCACTAGCTTATTACCAAGCCGCCGAGCGAATTTATCGCACGCTTACCTCCGAATTTCACATTTCTTTGATTACCCAAAAGATTTTAGCGGTAAACGATTTAATTTTAGCCGAGCAAGAGCGCGCCAACCCGCAACAATCATTATCGCCACCTGTTATTGATCATGAAAACCATGAATAAAAATTTGCAATATCACAACGAATTAAAGGAGAAAGAGGGTTAAAACAAATGAAAGCACACTGGCAAGCACGCCTGTTAGAAATTGAAGATTTATCCCAAAGGCGACTGTTACGCAACATCCTGTTAGCAGCTTTTACTAATATTGAAAGCTATACCGAGGCGCAACTCGCAGCAATCAAACAACGCGTCTTTGATGAGAGTCAACCTGCTGATAAGCAAATTAACCTTTATACCGCGCTCCTGCCGCTGACTGAATACGATGCTAGTAACGACTTCTTATTTCCGATGAATCCTGATGATTTGAAAGCGCAAACNCTGACTGGAAAAACTTTGACGCACGCAGATGAGCGCCAGGAATTACCAGTTTTAGGTAAACGCTACTTTGCGCTTGCTTACCCGCAATTACAAGAAATTCAACAACGCCTTGTTGGTAAAATCTTTAACGGACAACTTACAACTAATCTAGCTACCTATGAAATTAAAGTAAGTCTCGCCAAGCATACCGGCTACTGCCAACAAGTTGAAAAATTATATGAACTGCAGCTAGCAAATAACATTGCGTGGAAGAGCGTTTTACATCCTAGTATTTACAAATTTATGGAAATCCGCTTGGAAAGCGAAATCCGCTTAAACCAAGCCGAAGAAATTGCCGAAGTTGTCGTTGATTTTGAAGAATTTGAGCAATATCAACAAGCTGACCAAATTCCCTTATGGAATATCAAAACCACTCCGCTTGCTAGTCAAGGTTTTTCGATGCCGCTTGGCGATCGCATCAGTTACGAACACGAACTCCCACTCCAGGCGACCCCCAGAAAGTTAAACTACTTGCTTGATGGTGGCGCCACCGCNAAAAACCTGATTAGCACACAAATACGGGCGGATAAATTAATCATTACCACCACCGTTGCCACAATTTCAAACTGGCAATTGTGGTTGATTATTAACCCGCTTGCTGAAGATTTAACAGTTAAAGGGTTACTGAGTAATCGCCAAGCAGAATCGTTTATTAACAACTTTGCCAATCGCCAAGCTCGCATTCTTCGCACACTGGGCGAAATTCAGCGCTTAGCGAGGGCATTTGTTGATGTCGTGGATATTGTTTTAGTCGCCGTTGAAACTGATCTGCCTAACTTTGCCACTAGCAGTGAGCAGTCTTATGAGGTTAATCCCTTTGTCAAAGATGAAATCCGCCGAAAGGACGATAAAAAAGTGCTGAAATTAAAATTTACAACTACACAGCAAACAAGCAACACGCTTGATCTCATCAGTTTCTTAACATCGGAAATTGCGTTGTATTTTCCCGAATATCGTTGTGTAGGTGAGCTAATATGAAATATTTTTGGGAATTAGTTGCCAGCGCTAAGTCGCAAGCTATCGCCTTGACTGATTTAACTTTTTTGCCGGCGAAAAATTTCTCACCATATTTAGAGTTGAGTTTTGAAGCTTTAAACGATACGACAATTCCAAGCGTTGTCGAGGTTAATCCCTATTACCGATTTCTCACAGTTTTTCAAGATTATTTCGACCCAAATTATCCCGATGATTTAGCAATTCGCAACGAGTTGTTTAATTTGATTATTCATTATCTAGCCGAATTTGATACTTACCTTGGCATGACTAAGCGCGAGTACGAGTTAATCTTTGTTATTGATGAAATTGAACGCGGTTGTTACGGCGATTTAATCGGCACCGGTTTCAACCATTTTACGCCACTTGAGAAAAAACTGGTGGCAGATAATTTATTACGACTTTATACACAAGGTGAAGGCGTTTACCTATTTCAAGACGCAATTAATAAGCTGTACGACAAAGCGACGATTTACGGGAACTTAACCGATAAGGATCTGTTAATCCTTCACCTACTCGTTGAAGAAACCCCGGTCCATCGCCAAAAAATTCACACCTTACAAGCTTTGTTTTTACCGCATTATTATGAAGTCGAAATTTACTGGCAACGCTTATTTGGCATTATCGGCGTTGACGCCTCAATGAAGCAAGCCGAAATGGTGTTGTACTAACGAGAAATAACAGGAGCAAATCGCCATGGAAAACAATAAAACCAAGTATACCAAAAAACAACTCGAACGCCTAACCACTTTACAACTTCGAGATATTTGTTTTAAAGAAAAAATCGTCAAAGGCATTGCCAACATGCTTGACCGCGAAGCCTTTATTAACGCAATCTTGACTTTTCGTGGTCTAAATGAAGACTACTTAATTAAAAACTATGATCAAGCTGGTCATGACCGCTTAAGAACCTTAATCAAAACCCAGCTTGGCGAGGCGTTAATTCCGAAAAAACCGCTTCACAGTCCGGCAAAATTAACCGTTTACCAAACGCTAGCAATTAAGCCCCGCGATGCGTACCAAGTCATAACCGAAGATCAAACGCTCGCCGAAACTAATGTCTTACTTGTTGATGAAAATTATTCGCTGTGTGGCATTTTTTACCTTTTGCAACAAACGGGTAGTCCGAAAACCCTTTATCTTTGCAAAAGTGCTTCAATGGCAGTTACGGTGACTAACAATAAAAAATATCGCTTGCTATACTTCCCACCCGACAGCTCAACAGCTTTGTTTGAGGTTTATTACAACAAAAATGTTAATCATCGACAGCTTAACTACTATCAAGTGGCGTTGCCGAATCTTGAAGTTAAAGAACTTGCAATTTCGCGCGAAACGCTGGCAATTGATTTTGGCACTTCCAACACCACCGCTGGCATTTATTTATCAGAAGAAGGGAGCGCCCATTTTAGCCAGCATGATCTCTTCAACAAACGATTAAAAATTAACGACATTAATTACGTGCTGTTTGAAAACGTTGCCAGTCAGCGGCAAGAATGGCTACCAGTTTTACCAACCATCGTTGGCGTTGCCGCTTGTGGCGTTGGTGATGAAATAAAATTTCAATACGGCTATGAAGTGATTTTGCACAACAATTTAGCAAATGCTAACGATTTATCATCGATTTTTTACGAAATTAAACGTTGGGTAAATAATTTTCACGCCGAGGAAGAGCTTAGCGATCCGCAAGGTAACATTGCTCAAGTTAAACGCGGTGAAATCATCGCGGGCTATCTTAAATATGTCATTAAAACGGCTGAGCAACAGTTTAAATGTCACTTTCAACATTTACACATTTCGAGCCCCGTGAAACTAAAACACCAATTTATCGAGATGTTTGAAGCAATTTTGCCCGACTACAAATTTGAAAAGGCAAACGCTCTCGATGAAGGGGTTGCCGTTTTATATAACACGATTGATCATCAGCTCGCCAAGCGAAATTTTGAAGCTGGCATCCCGTACAAAGCGTTGATTATTGATTGTGGCGGTGGGACAACTGATTTGTCGTCATGTGTTTTTACGATTACGGAAAATCGCCTTAATTATTTCGTTGATGTGAAAACAACGTATGAGAACGGGGATACCAATTTTGGCGGCAATAATTTAACGTACCGCCTGATGCAGTATTTAAAAATCTTGCTAACGAATTATTATACACGTGAAAACGAGGCGATTACTTACAACGAGATTATGGAAATTTTAATTGGTGATGTTTATCGCTATTTAGATGCCAATGGTAAAGCAGCGTTGTATCAGCAACTTGAGACAAAATATCAGGCAAGCGAAGCTTTTTTACCAACAAAATATCAGCAATATTTAAGCAAAAGTAATGCCGAGTACCAGCGTGTCAAAGCTAATTATCAAACGATTTGGCGACTCGCAGATGAGCTAAAGCAACGATTTTTTGCCGATGCCAGTTTAATGCAACTGGACTTGTTACACGCTAAACTCGACGCCCTTGCCGGCTTCAAGTTATCCGTTTTAATCAATCACAAGCTTGAATATCTTTATCAAATTCCCGATGTGAGGTTAACTTTGCCCGAAGTTTGTGGCTTGCTAAAAGGTGATATTTACCAGATTATCAAAAAATTTCTGGAAGCTTTGTACAACCAGGACGCACTGTCGGAATATTCCATTATTAAAATGACCGGGCAATCATGTCGCATTGATTTATTCCGCGATAGTATTAAGGAATTTATCCCTGGGCGCCAGATTGAATTTCGACAAAAAGAAAATCATCATCTTGACTTAAAACTCGCGTGTGTTAATGGCGTTTTAAAATATTTACACGCTAAGAAAATTGGGCAAGTTCGGGCGCAAATTGAAAATGCTACCCCAGTTACCCCCTACGCCATCTTTGCGTATACTCATAAAAATGAAAAACAAAACTTGCTGATGAGTTCAAAATCTGTGGTTCAAGAAAATAGCTTTATCGCCAAGCCCCGCCACATTAAAGAGCTGACCTTTTATCTTGCCGATGTTGATGGCATTGTGCAAACAACCTATTTGTATTTGAATGACAACCGTGATTATCGCCCAATTACCTATCAAGAACTTCGTGATGAATATGGTGATTACGTTAAACAAGCTGAGCTTGATAAGATTGAAAATGAAGAAGTGAAATTTTTTATCTACACAATCGCGAGTCGCTGGGGCTTTAACGTCTTGCCAATTGCCAGAATTGCCGGCGAGTTAGCAATTGGTCGCGATCAATATTTCCCATTTGAAAATGAACAGTGGGAGCTAAATTTCTTTGATGGAGCTAAATGATGATGATTGAACGTTTTGAAACGAAAAAACCAATATTTACCAAGGGGCGTATTTTAAAAAACGAAATGCTCGCAGCTTTGCGCGATTTCCCGCGCGCTGTGACTGATATTTTCCTAAAGCCTTATTGTGATGGCGTGATTTTTGGCTTTGAGCTTGATGCTAATCAAACGCNGATTATGATAGCACCTGGTATTGTTAAGTATCAAGGCGAGCTAATCGTCCTTGACGCGCCCTTAGCTGTNCCCTATGTCGCAAATAATCGTGAACAATTTTTGAAATTNCAATTTGAGGANCGCTACCAAACGGCGGATTTTGCCGGTTTTGTCGTCAATGTGATCCTTGACCAACAACAAAGCCAAAGGCAAAACGAGCTAGAAATTGCCAGTTTTAAACTAAGCCAAGGCGCTTATTTACGGCTAGATTACCAAGACTTTGAGGATTTTAAGACCGGTCACAACACGTTAAACATTGTTAATCAACCTTATAGCAGCACCAGTGGCACAACGTTGAGCCCGATTATTTTAAAATATTTTGTCAATGAGTTAGTCCGTTACCGGACACAAAATGCGCAAGATTTGGCGCTAATTTATCAAGTGTTAAACCAAAATACGACCGTTAATCGCGAGTTGTTAGTTTACTATCTCGAAAACCGGTTAGCAACAAGCGGCGCGATTTATCAAAGTAATGAGGCGTTACACGCTGGTTTGGTGCAAGTTTTAAAGAAAGTTCAGCTGGCGCAAAATGAGGTAAAGCAAACAGTTAGTAGCAATCGGCGTTTACTTGTCGATTAATAAAAAAAGTCCAGAAGGAGGAATTTTTAGATGAGTCAGAAAGAGTTTTTAGATGAAAAAATTATTGCGATGATTAATGAAGTGGAAAATCAAGACAGCGCACCAGCTACAACGACCGCTTCGGTAGCAAAAATTGCTGATGAGGTAGCACCTGAGGCGCGTACTATTTACACCGGCATTAAAATTAAAGGGAAATTGATTGAATTTGCTGAGCGCGCATTGATTGAGGAGCGGGTAATCATGATGGTTCCGGTGGATTTTCAAGAAATGTCACAAGCTGATGCTAAACTCAAATATCCTTCGCAAGAACGCCCGCAGTTGATTTTAACTGATACCAGCACGGCAGTTAATTTGATGTTTAATTATTTGGATCAACCGATTAAAAATGAAGATGTCGCCACGCTTTGCAGTCAAATAATTAACGGGATGAAGCGGGTAAATTCGAGTATTAGTATTCAAGAGGAAGGCGTGGAGATTGTTGGCGACAAAAATGTTGCTTATACGACTTTTTCGCATCCGACTTTAAACGGGAAATTATATAATTTAATGTACTTTGTCGAGCTTGACGGNCGCAGCTTGATGATTAGTTTTAACTTTCAAACAAAGGATTTAAAATATTGGAAGCCGGTGGCTTTTGAAATGATGCGCTCGCTTAAATTTGTTGAGCAGTCAAAAAATGATGTAGGTGAACTAAATGAATGAGCTAACTAAAACTTCACAACCAGTTTTTACTAAAACCGCTACCGAAGGTTCGATTACTTTTAAGCATTTAAAGCTTGATGATTTTGAGGTGGTGCAAATTTTAGCTGTGCAGCTAAAGCAAGCGATGAATGAGCATAATACGCTTTACGTGCGAGCGCTCCTAAATGATGAACAAGGCAAGCAATATGAAAATCAAATCAGCCAAAAAAAACTCGTGCTGCGGGCACAGGAGCAAATTTTGTTTCAAGGTTTAGTTACCGATCTGCGCATTGCGTTTAAAGCTGGTAGTTATGAGCTTGAGATTCACGGCATTTCTTATAGCTATTTGCTGGATATGACGCCAAATAGTCGCTCATTTCAAGATGTAAAAATGACTTACGAAGCGCTAATGCAAACGGTCATGGCAACTTATGCCGGTAAAATTATGGACAACTCATCAAACAAAGCGACAATTGATGGTTTAGTTTTGCAGTATTTAGAAACAGATTGGCAATTTTTAAAGCGCTTGGCTTCGCATTTTAATACTGGTCTGATTTGTGATTCGCGCTTTGAGCAACCGATGATTCACTTTGGAGTTGCACCAACGCAAGCGCTTGAGCTGACGCAGTTTAATTATCAGGTCAGCAAAGCCGTTAAGCTCTATCAATTGCTCGTTAAAAATGGCGTTCAAGGTTTAAGCGAAGCTGATTTTTTACGTTATGAAATAACGACTAATCAAGTGGCGAATGTTGGTGATCGGGTGAAATTTTTAGAGCAAGAGTTCCATGTCCTCAATTGTTTAAGTCAGGTTGAGCAAGGAATTTTCACAACGCAGTTAGTTCTTAGCCCGTTGAAAGGGTTTGCTAAGCTTTATCAACAACATCATGAAGCGGCTGGTTGTTCGTTTGCTGGTCGGGTTATTGATGTACAAAATACTGAAGTGCGGGTGCATCTTGAAATGGACCCAGATCAGCCAGTTGACACCGCTTGCTGGTTTGCTTATTCGACAGTTTATTCATCAGCAGATGGTAGCGGCTTTTATTGTATGCCTGAGCTTGGCGATCAAGTTCGCTTATACGTGCCCGATGGTCAAAATCACCATGCTTATGTGATTAGTTCGATTCATGAACCGGTCGCAACTGATGAGGCAAATCAGCAACTGCCTGACTACGACTTAGCAGAATTAGCTGATGATGAACAAACGCCCCAAAATGCGATTGCGCCTGGCGGTTTGCGAAATGATCCTGACGTGAAATCGTTTAGAAATGCGACTGGTCAAGAAATTCGCTTAACACCAGCAGGCGTTTACATTATTGCGGAAGGCTCAGTAATTACGTTAACCGAAACTAATGGCATTAAAATTCAAAGCGAAAATGACATCGAATTTCACGCCGAAAAAAATCTGCTATTAGCTGCCCAAGAAGACGTAAAAATCATTGGTATGCAAGGCGTGACCTTAGATGCGAAGGAAGCTAGCATTTGTCTTGATGAAGATGTCCGTATTAGCGGTCAAGAAATTATGTCAAATGGAGGTGCCGATGATGAATAATCAACAATTTCAAGAATTTGGCGACTTGGAAATTACCGAGCGCAGTGCACAACTGTTGCTGGAATTAGATGCTTATGTAGCGCTTAACTTTGACCAACTGATAGCTGATTTTGTTGATTGTTTGACGACTTATTGCCAAAAAATCGTGAAAATGCAAGCGACTGGCGAAAAAAAGGCCATCAGTTTTCTTAATTTTTCGCTGTTACAAACGAATTTACTGCGCCAAAAATACGAATTAAGAATTGATGCTTATGACGAAACTTGGTATTTGGATCGTGTTGCCTGTGTTGGCAGCTATGAAGTTGGCAAATTTTACCAAGGACTCACCACATTTTGGCAGGAATTAGTCGCGACGCACAAAAAATATTTAGGTAAGCTTAAATATTCGCAACTGCAATCGCTGTTTTTTGAAGAAAGCTACAAATACTTAATTTTTGTCCAAGAACTCATGCGGGTAGCGATTAAAAAAGCGGTTGAAAGTAATATTTATCAACAAGTTAAGCGCAACGACGTTTTTGTGATTTGCCTTGGCGGTTATCAAGATGGCGTTGATGTGGTCTATAAAGAAGATCGCACCATCAAAAATGCAAAAGCGGTGCGTCGTCATTTAACCGCGAAAAATGGACAAGAAGCCCGGTTTAGCTATGAATTTTGTGATCATTTGGACTTATCAGCTGGAAATTTTACGCGCGTCAGCACGGCGTTTTCTTCTTTTACCGGTTGTGACTTTACCGACGCTAGCTTTGAAGCGAGCGCTCACGTAATGACCAATTTTGAATTAGCAACTTTCAAAAACACAAATTTTAAAAACACCAAGCTTTTTGACCTTAATTTTAGCGGGGCAACCTTAGAAAACCTTGACTTCACTGGATCAAGGCTCAAGCATCTGAATTTTCAGGGGGCGACCCTAAAAAATGTTAACTTTGAGCAAGCGCTATTAATTTCTCAACTTGATTTTACCGGCGCAACGCTAATTAACACCCAAATTCCCAAAGAAAGGAGCGGCCATTAGATGGATTATTTTATCCTAAATCAAAACGCAAAGTTAAAAAATGTTCCCAAACTAACCCTTTTAGAACAGGCAACCGATGCCAAAAATGAAAATCTGCTAACCAATCCGCACCTTGAACAAACCTTAATGTTGCAAGCAAGCTCAAGCCCAGTCAATGAGTATCCAAGCTTATTTGAAACACCGCTGATGCTCGTTGCAAATGATTTCAAAAAAATCTTGAGCCAGTATCAACAAAATCTTGAATTTCAAATGGCGTTGCTAGTTGAAACCAATCGTGAACATCAAGCAGTTTATCAGCTAATCAAGGCGCCATTCGTAAATTGCTTAGCAAATGAAAACGACCACGAAACAAGTCAAAATTTACATAAACTGACCTTAGATGCAAGCGCAATCGGGACAAACCGAATTTTTCGAGTAACCGGTTATCCACAAAAATTAATTGTGCGCCTCGACGTGGCGGAAAGTTTATTACGACGCGATTTTATCGGTGTGGAATTTGAACCAGTGAAACTAAAAGGAGCTGGCAAAAATGGCAAATCGTAAAAACGGCAACCCGGCAACTCTAAACCGAAAAGCCGGCGTCGCCCCTACCCTTAACAACCCGAAAACTCTAAACCGAAAAGCTAGCACTAACCCAACGCTTAACAACCCGGCAACTCTGAACCGAAAAGCTGGCGTTAACCCTACCCTTAACAACCCGAAAACTCTAAACCGACCAGCTAGCACTAATCCAACTTTGACAAGTCCAGCGCTATCAAGTCGTCAATCACTTGACGCGGTTATTAATTCGAATTTAAACACGATGCGACCGGCGGCTCCAAAACCTCAAAAGCCAGCGCCACCAGCGCCAGAACCTCACCATCCTTATGTAGTTCGTGGAGCAAGGTTTGGTTGCCGATTTGGAACTCATGTTCGAAAGCTAGATATGCGCGCTGCTCATGGTATTTTTATCCGTGGAAATGCCATGATGAACGAAGATGACTGCGTAGTTGGCATTGACGACAACATTCCACCGTTTGGCGGTTGCGAATCACCAATTAAAGATGGAAAAACCGTTGATGTTACCGTTGGTCCTGATGATGAAGCCATGCCAACTGGCGTTAATGGCGAAACTGGTGAATTGATTTTCCCCGAACCAGGCACCGTAATTAAAGATGTGCAATTATGCGAACCTGAACTACTAAGTAAATGGCTAGACGCCGAAGCAACAACCCTAGTCGGCGGCAAACCAGCCCTAACAATGAAATGTCACGTAATTTGTTCCCATGCCTGTCAAGCAAATGGCGCAGCGCGAATTTCCTTTATTGATGATGGTCAAGACGTCGATTAGACCTCTCCCATAATTAGAAACCAGCTTCAAAAGGACGCTCCTGATTAAACGCAATATTTTCTTTAACACACCAGCTAGCAACTGCCAAACTCACCAATGTAACCCCTTGCGAAAATGCCGTATATAAACGAGTTTTCACCTTGACAATTAATTTTCAGCGTGCTATCAGCGTGCTATAATGAACGATATTATCGCTTTGTTTGCAGGATAAGGCAGTAGATAAGAATTTAAAATAAGGAAGTGAGTTTTGAAGATGAATAAAAAAATCTTTGTTTTTTCACTACTAATTATCAGTATGATTGCCGTACTTAGTGGTTGTAGTGGCGGTGGCAGTGGTAGCGACAATATCATTAGAGCTAGTGGAGATATCGTTACGCGAGAATTTTTAGTAGGAAATTTTACGGGCATTGATGCTTTATTCTCTGATGTAGTAGTTCGCCATGCTAATGAACACCGAATTGTTGTCGAAGTAGCCGAAAATCTGGTTGATTTTACTGATAATACTATAAGACATGGTGTTTTGTCGGTTAGATTTAATCCGGGACCTGGGATTGGTGTTGAGTTTGGCAGTCATCGTCCACGAATTACTTTTTACACGCCAAACATTATTACAAGCTTAAATCTTCGGGGTGGCTCTGCAGTCATAGAACATGGTCCAATTATCACAAGAAATTTTTCTATTGAAGCTAATGGCAACAGTAATGTCAGCTTGAATTTAGTGGTTGAAAATCTATGGGTGACTACATCAAGTTTCGCAACAGTTGCACTTAACGGCAGCACTAATAATGTTAATGTTGAAGCTAATAGCAGTAGTAATGTCAGGTTGGATTTAGATTCAGTGACCAACAATGTATCGGTAGATGCATCAAGTTTCGCAACAGTTGCACTTAACGGCAGTGCTAACATTATGAATATCCACGCTGAAAGTTCTAGCTTGGTTTTAGCAACAAATATGCCAACAAATGACGTCCAAATACGCGCGTCAAGCTTAAGTCGTGCTGGCGTTGATGCCCTAGAACGACTTGACGTGACAGCGTCAAGTTCAAGTCAAGTTCAATATTTAAAAAGACCAACAGACACGAGAATTGAAATATTAAGCTTGGCAACAGTAACTCAAGAACCCGGTACCTTTGGTCACGGAAATCAATTTTAGAAAACGCCGCCAAAAACAAGAGAAAGAAGCTATTCCAAAAATATAAATTATGAAAGCAACTCTAAAATATTATTAGGATCAAGCAAACAGTCAAACATGATGTTAGATAAAGGCCGCTTAGAGTTAATTTTAGCTTTATATTCTTTGA
>JGI990J12352_1000104_pt1 | contig 18519 bp, 16 predicted proteins | sample Intmic4MA4BA4MSA_FD_12352 | JGI IMG/M metagenome (IMG submission 12352) | reverse complement strand
TTAACGGTACGAATCGTATTTGTGAGATTATGGAGAATACTTCCATGTCCTCACGGCAAGTGCAAGTTTTAAAGCAACTTGCAATGTTTAAAGAATAGCTCGCAGCAAACAGGCATAAGGCCTGTTTTTTTGTTGCTCAAATAGCCCTTAGGAGGTGATTTCAATGTAAAAATATTATCCAAAATGTTTAGTTGTTTAATAAAAAAATAGAAGGAGGCAATAAAATGGAGGCTTTATTTAATGTTGAAAGGCTTGTTACTCAAGCGGCAGGATCAATTGCGACTATTGCAATCATTGTTTTTGCGGTTAAGTTTATTGGCAAGCCAAATATTGTAAAAGTTCTCGGTACTCTTGCTGCTTTAGCGTTGTCGTTGGGGTTTCTCTTAAACCCGGACGCTATTCAGAATTTTTTGATGAGTATAGTTAACGCGATTTTTAATTAGAGGAGGGGGATAGAAAATGGAGAAGGTACGCAGTTTTTTTAATATATGGACAGTCCCGAAGTTCATTTACTCGTTCGGCGATTTGTCACTTCCATTCCCGCTCCGCTCCGGGGCGGTGCTTTGGTCTGTTATTTCAGCTAGTGTGATCATCGTATTAGGTGGTCACCCTTTTTTGTTTATAGATAGTTTTTTTATTCGGCATTTAGGTATCCCGGTATTGATCGGGTACGTGATGAGCCGTCCGATGTTTGAAGGCCGCCGCCCTGATCGGTTCGTTCTTGCGACCTTCTCCTATTTATTTCGTTCAAAGCAGACGTATGCAGGTATGCCGGTCACGCTAGGAAGCCATAAAGCAAATCAAAAAATAACTGCCGTAAGGAGGGTGAATGCCAATGCCAAATCTAAAAAGTCGAAATCCGATAAACTACGTAGAACAAAATCTCGTCCGAACCGTGGGCGGTGATTGGTGGGCGTATTATGAATTGATGTCAAATAATTATACGTTTTTGAGTGAAGATACAAAGCTCGCAATGCGTGAGTATCTGCGACAAGTGTTCTCGCAAACTCCCGTCCAAGAATTTCATTTGTTGCACCTTATCACCGAAACCAGTATCCAGCTTGTTCAGGACAAGAGTAAGTCTCTTGTCACGGGTAATTTGACCGAAGTCACGAAAGCATATATTGACGAAGAGACCGAGGCATTGATCCAGTCTGCGGAAAGTGCAACCGGCAGTGTAAATCAGTTAAGTCCAAGATGCTTCATTGGTTTCCGTCTGGCTTCTCTTTCTCAGGAGAAAAGCTTACGCAGCATCACCGCTCAGCTTTCTAGTGTGGTCGGTGATTTCGTGCGAGGTGTAAACACAAACCTAGTCGGTGATTATGTCCGTGTTGGCTCTGATGAATTGAATCGCTTCATACGCGCTGAACAGTTTACTGAGAAGCAGATTTCTGCTCGTATTAATGTCGAAAGGGTTTCCCCGGACGATATGGGGTATATCATCGCTCACCTTTCAGGTCAGCGTGGTGTTCCGATGGAAGCATACAAGTGGCATATGGATAAGAAGAAATATGCGCACGAGGGCCTTGTCCGTCACTATGATATTTTGTCTCCGGCCGGTGCTTTCATTGACCATAAGTCGCGACACTTGCAGATTGAGCACGAGACAGGCACATCATATGTAGCATACTTCACATTGAAGAAAGTAATTGGCGAATTAAGTTTTCCGGGTAGTGAAGTCATTTTTGACCAGCAGGGACGCTTTTCTTTCCCTGTTGACGTTAGTATGCGTGTGGAAGTCGTGCCGAATCGTAAAGCGGTGACTAAGATTCAAGATAAGAAACAGTCGTTAGAGGGCGTGGTAGATCATGCGTATCAGTCCGGCAATAACCCAACTCACAGCTTAGAAGAAGCGGTCGAGTTAGCAAAGAATTTGGAGTACATTTTAGATGAGAGTAAAGAACCGATGTTTTGGGTGAGTTACCTTGTTCGCGTTTCTGCCCGAAACTTTGAAGAATTAGAACATAGAGCTGAAGAAGTACGTAGTTGGTATGAAACAGATTATGGTTTCCTGCTGAATCGTCTGTGGGGCAATATGGAGGGTTCGCATTATGAATGTTTCCCCGGTGGCAAGATCGCTTGTCATGACCTGAAACAACCTGTGGACAGCATGTTCATTTCGAGTTTAGGATTTGGCACAACGGATGTTTTGGGCGATGATCGCGGTTTTTATATCGCTCATGGAAAACATAAACATGTGCGCATCTGGCCGCCGCTACCTGCGCAATCTATACCGGGTGCGATTACAAGCTCGCTTGCAATGTCCTTTACTGGAATTACAGGCAAGGGCAAAAGTGCGGCTGTAAAGTATATCATGTACAAAGCAGTTATGTACGGTGCGCGTGTCCTCTATCTTGACCCGAAAAGCGAAAGTGACGGTTGGTTAAGACATCTGCCTGAGCTTGAAGGTGAGTATAACGTTGTCGACATTGAAAATCGTGCGGAAAATCGAGGTCTGCTTGATCCATACGTCATCATGCAAAATGGTGATGACGCAGAACAGCTTGCTGAAGATGTCTTATCATATTTGACGGGCATTAACGTTTCAGACGGAGATAGATATCCTGTTTTGAAGAGAGCACTTAAACGTGTGACGGCACTCCCAGATGGCGAGCGTGGCCTTTTGCATGTCATAGATGAGCTTCGGGGAGATGATTCTGAATTCGGCGAGAAGATTGCAAATCACCTTGTGTCTTTTACAGAGAATAGCCTTGCGCAGCTCTTGTTTTCTCGCGGGGATGTTAAAGTGCATATTCAAATTGATAAGCAGATGAATGTCATTCAAACATCAGGCTTGGATTTTCCTGAAGAAAAAGTTGACATATCGCAATATTCGGCTAAAAATCATCTTAGCATCGCAATGCTTCTTGTTCTTGCGACATTTACAAAGAGTTTTATGCGCTCAGGCAAGGGTACTTATAAGATCGTGGCACTCGATGAATTCTGGGCGTTGTCGAGTACTCCACAGGGTAAATCGCTTGTCCCAACACTTACTCGAATCGGTCGTTCATTGAACGCGGCGGTCGTTCCTATTTCTCAGAGTGTAAGCGATCTTTTGGATGAGCGTTTGAAGAGTAATATCGGTCTCAAATTTGCGTTCTGCCCCGGTACAGATAAGGATGAAATTAGGAACGTTTTAGAGTACTTCGACCTAGACCCCAACGACAAGAGCTTGCAGCATTCTCTTCGAGATATGGCTCCCGGTGTTTGTCTGTTCCGTGATCTTTATGGACGTGTAGGTATGATTAAGTTTGATTTTGTGTTCAATTCCGTTTATGATGCGTTCGATACGTCCACTGAGGAAGCGGCAGATATTTTTGAAGAAAACGAGTCGGAGGAGGAAGTAGGTGTTGAGGTGTGAGAAAAATATCGCGCACCCTCTTGCTTGTGATCGTCCTACTGATCGTTGTCACACCCGCAGTGTATGGTGTCGAGACATTCCCGGTTGATAATTATGTTGTCTTGACGTATATAAGTGAAAGCGGAGCTTTTGGCGGCGTTCGCGCTATTCCGGCTCATTCATTTAACCTTTTGTTAAACATGTTTTTCTGGATTGCGACTATGATAGCTTCTCTAGCTACTTACATTACCAGAGAACGTTTGGATTTGATTTCTTAGGTGGTTTAACAGGCAGTGTTACGGGGCAAATCAGTGAAACAACGTTGCAGATCGGATCAACAGTTGGTCGGTTGGTTGGTGTAGATTCCGGAGGATTGCGTGCTGTGGGTTTTCTCCCCGGCCTCATCGTTTTAGCAATCCTATTCACTGGTATCTATGTTGGCTACCTTATCATTGCGAAACGAGAGACCACAAAAGCACTCGTCATCAGCGCACGCTTAGTACTCGTATTTTTGGCGATCTTTGGGCTGGCAGCCAATGCCGCCCCTGTCTTACACAATTTAAACATGTTCTCACGCGGTTTGGCATCAGTCGCGCTTGATGTCGGTGTTTCTATGACATCAAGCAATCAAGATCAGTCTCAAGATGATAATATGGCGGCTGTGGAAGATATGATGCATGATCTCTTGATACATCAGCCGTGGTTAATGTTGCATTTCGGTACTGCTAACATGGAAAACATTATTAATGCCGAAGTCCGGGTTAGTGACCTCTTAGAATGGGGTGTGTCAGGGAACGATGATCTTTTAGACGAGCTACTGCGGCGAGAGATCGAAGGATTTGAAAACCAACTTGTATCTGGTGATCTTGTTCAGATGGGAAGGCGATTGGGCAAGACGTTGATGATTTTTGCTGTGAACCTTGTTATCTCATTTCACATTGTTATGTTGGCTCTTATGATACTACATTCTCAAATTCTGCTCATCGTGTACTTCATCTTGCTCTTTTTCTCGCTCATCTTCTCACTCTTCCCCGGCTTCCATGGGCTGACTAGACGTGGGGTAGAAAAGTTTGCATATGCGCTCCTGCTCCGTTTGGGCTATACACTCATTTTTGTGTTAGCTTTTTCGCTTTCAACACTTGTCCATTCGGTCGCTGACGGTCAGTTATTTTTCTTTGCCATGCTATTCCAAATTCTAGTCTTTGTGGGATTGTATAAGGCACAAGATAGTATTCTTAGTATGTTGCAAATTAGTAGTGGTGAAAATCACAATTTTGCACGTAGTGTCGGAAAACCCTTCCAGCAAGCCCGCCGTACAGGCAGTCGTGTCTTAAAAAGTGCACTTTTGGCGGGTGGTGGTTTTAAGGCCGGTAAGCTCTTCGCTCGCTCGGGTGGGAATAATAGCATATCAGATTCCGGCGGTAACAATGACACAGGCAGTGCTGGCTTTAGCGCAAGCACTGAGGAACGCCGTAAGTCAACACGCGCCGGACGCGCAGGTCAAGCCATCGGTAATATGATGGACGCACCTTCGCGTCTAAAAGATCGGGCAAGTATGGCGGCCTCGAAAGTGAAGTCCGCTCCGACAAACATCGCATACGCCGGACGGCAGAGCGTGTCTGACTTCAAGGAAAGCTTATCCAGCACGCCGAAAACGCAACGTGCAGATCGCAAGCAGAAACAGGCTGATTACAACGCAAGCGTTGCGGATAAACGCGCATTTAATAAAGGTCAGGCATCTAAGTCTGATCTGCGTGACCGCACCAAACAAGGTACTACAAAAGGCAGGCCTCAAGACGGCCTCAAGCCACGCCTTGCGAACCGCAACGCAAAGAAACCACAGGCAGAACAGCCTGATTTGCGCGACCGCACCAAGCAAGGTACTACAAAAGGCAGGCCGCAAGACGGTCTTAAACCGCGCCTTGCTGATCGAATTAAAAAGAAATCTCAAACAGAGCAGCCCGATTTGTCAAAGCGGAAGCAACTATCTGCAATCACTCCTGAGCCCACGAAGACGCTCAGTCGTGCAGAACGCAGAGCGGCGAATAAGTCGGGAATCCCTCAGAATAAGCGCGGCATGCCCGAGTATCAGTCCAAGCTTTTAACAAACTTAGAACCCGCCCAAAGACTCACACGTGCGGAACGCAGAGCGGCAAATAAATTAGATGTCCCGCAGGATGCGTTTAAGAAACAGCAAGAGGCATCTCCACAGAAGTTTGACCGCCCGAAAAAAGAGGATGCCCCACAGCGTAAATACATGCCAAAATCTGTTGGAGAAAAGCAGATGTATCAGATGCGAAAACGGCAGAATGGAGCCTCCGGGGGTGATGACGCATGAAGCGAGTGATCCAATTCGGTGTTGCCTTCATGCTCTTCTTTATCGTTGTTGTGGTTGGTTTGGTTGGCGGCCTTGGTGATAGCGATTCCGGGGGGACGCATGGACAGGTCGTAGGCATTAATCTAAATGAGGAGGTTTTAGCCTTAAAGCCCTATGTCCTCCACTACGCCCGATATTTCGGCATAGGAGATTACATTTGGCATCTTTTAGCTATCATGCAAGTTGAAAGCGGTGGTCGAGTAGAAGATGTCATGCAAAGCTCTGAATCACTCGGCCTACCACCGAACACCCTGTCGCGGATGGAAAGTATCCGACAGGGTGTTCGCTATTTCTCGCAATTACTTGACCGCGCTGAACAACTCGGTGCTGATTTGGATACTGCAATTCAAGGATATAACTACGGCATCGGTTTTGTCGCATACGTAGCTAATCGCGGTGGTCGGTACACCTTTGAGCTTGCAATGAGCTTTGCTCGTAGGCTCTCCGGCGGGGTGCGTGTCACTTACACGAACCCCATTGCAGTGGCGGAAAACGGCGGCTGGCGGTATCGTTACGGCAACATGTTTTATGTTCGGCTCGTTCACAGCCATTTGTCTACAACCGCTAGAGTGGACGGATTCCTGTGGCCATCCCCGCATTCAAACATCGTCACGTCCCCCTTCGGTTGGCGTATCCATCCGATCTCAGGTATTCGCCGATTCCATGCGGGGATTGATATTGCGGGAGCTGGAATCAATGGTACTCCCATCCTCGCTGTTGCTGATGGAATCGTTTCAACCGTTGCCTATAACGCAGGGGGCTGGGGTAACTTTATCATCATAGACCACGGCGGCGGGTATCAGACCCTGTATGCGCACAATGCCAGAAACATGGTGCGCGTTGGTGAACATGTGCAGCAAGGTCAGCAGATCGCCACAGTCGGCAGCACAGGCAGTTCCACAGGGCCGCATATTCATTTCGAGGTTATCCGAGACGGTGTCCGGGTTGATCCACTGCTATATTTTAGGCCTGACCAATACATATTGAGGTGATTATTTTGAAAAAACAAAAGGAAAAGCAACGAACAATCCCTGCAAAGCGTATCTCGATTATATGCTTGTGGATACTATTAATTTCTAGCATTGCATTTGGTGTATATAATAATTTTACAGCAACCGATGTTCGTACATATGTCGAACGTGAGATTGTCGAGGTTCGCGTTGTAGATACGAGTAGTATTGAGAGCTTTGTGTTTAATTTCGCAAAAGTCTATCATGCATGGCCGACTGATTCGCAAGACCGCGCTGCACGGCAAGACCGTTTGCAAGAGTTTATGACTGATGATCTCCATCGGTTGAATTTAAACATGCTTCGTTCTGAAACAGAAGCGAGTTCATTGCTACAGGAGTTTCAGATCTGGAATTTGGATCAAATTGATGATTATACATTTGAGATGCGCTATTCCGTGCATCAGCTCATCCGTTCGTCTGCAACCGTGAGTGTAGACGAGATTGTACGTGAGCGTGTCCACGATTATCATAGTGACGAGTATGTTTACGTAGATCATACTGTCACACGTGAAGAAGTTTCGTACAGTGAGGAATCTGTACTATCATTCTTCCAAACCACTATCCACATGGATGAAGATGGTAATATGGTTATCATTCGTAGTCCCACCATAACTCATGGTGTCGAGCGTTCTAATTTCACACCGCAAATTCCAACGAGTGGTATTTCGGATATAGAGATTCGCGCGGAAGCACTTACCTTCTTGGAAGGTTTCTTTGCACTCTACCCAACCGCTACGGAAAGTACATTAGCTTCTTTTGTGCGTGACGATGCACTCCCTGTTTTGAATACAGATCACGAGTTCGTTGACATTGTGGCTAGTACTTTTATCGCTGACGGCGATCAGGTCATTGCTCATGTTTCTGTCCAGTTCTATGATCCACGTACATTCTCTAATTCCTTCGCTCAATATGAATTGGTGTTAGAGCGCGGGGATAACTGGATGATCGTTGAAAATTTGAAAGGATAGGGTGGTTAGATTATGCGTGAAAATATTGAAAAAAATATCGAAGAGCTTAGATCAAGGATTGTTGGAATGTCCTATTGTGGCTTTTTGATAGAGAAGGTGAAAATTTCTTTGCAGGGTGCAATTGCTTATGGCTACCGTGAAGATGACCGCGAGTTTGGCGTAGTATTTTTAGATTTATGGCTAGACGGCGATGTGACATTTCATCATGCTCGCGTGTTTAAAATCCAAGGCGAAGCCCTTTTATATTACGAAGGGGCTGAATGGTCGTGACTTATAAAACCCATTTGGCAACTGCCCTAGCTGTAACTCTCCCCGTTATGATAATCACTAACACCCTAGAGATATCTGCCATCGCGGCCGTATCTCTGGGGTGTCTTGCCCCGGACATTGACGAACCCAGATCATGGATCGGCCGGCGCACAAGGGGCTTATCTGATTTTATCGGACGAATGTTTGGGCACAGGGGCATGACACATTCGATCATCGGTTTAGCTGTCGCGACTTTGTTTGTAGGGATACCTGTATTGCATTTCGAGTTTCCACACATGCCGCTTATCTATTTTGCACTGGGCTACTTTCTGCACCTGCTGTCCGATAGCTTTAGTAAATCGGGCATCCCCTGGCTTTGGCCACTCAAGAAACGCTTTCAATCCGGCAGAGGAAAATTCTACTACATAACTGGTGATCGTAGGGAAACAATTGTATTTGCAATCTCCTTGATCGCTATCTCTGCTACATTTTTATTTGCAACATAGAACACCCTTGAAATCACTACGATTCCAAGGGTCTTTTTTTTATTCCAAGGAGGTTTTAATTTTGAAAGTTGTATCACTCTACGATGGTATATCCTGTGGGCGTGTAGCACTTGACCGAGCGGGGTTTGCCGTTTCATCTTACGTAGCGTTCGAGATTGACAAATACCCACGGTCAATTGCACGTCATCAATATCCCGACACCATTCACGGTGGCGATGTGTTAGACGCAGACTTCAATCAATTCAAGGGCTACGATCTTGTAATGGGCGGCTCTCCTTGCACTTTTTGGAGCATCGCCAAAGCAGGGCGCGAAGTGGATAAAAGCGGCATGGGCTGGAAGTTGTTCATGCGCTTTGTCGATGCTATTCGTGAGGTTCAACCACGCTACTTCCTCTACGAAAATGTGGCATCCATGCCAAAGAACATTAAGGACTATATTTCTGATGAATTGGGTTGTGAACCCATCCTCATCAACTCCGCTTTGGTATCTGCACAGCAACGCAAACGGCTCTACTGGACGAATATTAAGGACATAACTCAGCCCGGAGACAAAGGCATTTTGCTCAAAGATATTTTGGACAGCGGTCTCTCTTACCTCGACAAGAGTTATTGCATTACTGCTACTTACGCTGGTGCAACATTTGAGCAGACTGTGATGGATAAGAAACGGACAACTGTAGCAGAGCCTATTATTACTTATGAAGTCGGGGCTGCTTTGCNTACTCGCGAAGATGAAGCGGGACGATTTAAGCGTTTGGAAGTCCGCAATGACGGTAAACTCAACCCTCTTGCCACTGTACAGACAGATAGCATGATCTGCGCTCTTGTTCGTGCTGGCGTAATCGGTAACGGTGGCCAAGGTCAGCGTGTTTACAGTGTCCACGGTAAAACTGTTTCTTTTATGGCGCACGGTGGGGGTGGTGGGGCGAAGACCGGGCTGTATAAGGTAAATTTACCAGACGGCGACTATTTAATCCGCAAGCTCACACCTGTCGAAGCGGAACGCTGTCAAACCTTGCCTGATAACTACACCGCCCACGGCGTGGACGATAGGCAAGGAAGTTAAAATATCGAATACCCAACGCTACAGAGCCATCGGTAACGGTTGGACGATAGATGTAATTGCACACATGTTAAAGAATATGGAGGTCATTTGATATTTCCGAAAGAAAGTGAAAAATCGTGTAAAAAACGTGTATGGATTAAACGAACACCCTTGAAACCTAGTGATTTCAAGGGTGTTTTTGTATTTGGCGGAGAGAGGGGGATTTGAACCCCCGATACCTTTAAAGGGTATACACGATTTCCAATCGTGCTCCTTCGGCCGCTCGGACATCTCTCCTCAATTCTGAACTCCACTATTATAATAGATGCCAACACCAAAGTCAATAGATGCCACACAAGCCTCCGGCAAATACAAGAAAGCGTTGTGCGGCATCTGGTTGCTAAGTATAAAACACCGGGTTACGTGCTATGCTTGACACGATCTTCTACCTCGGAACGCTTGGCGTTGTTGAAACGGTCTATCGTGCCGACTAAGTAACCCGTGATCCGACGGATGCGGTCAAATGGAATGCCGTCAGACGTTTCGCTGCGACCGCAGCCCGGACATTGATCCTTAATGATGCCTGAAAATCCACAGACAGGATCCCTGTCAATGGGGTGGTTGATGGAGCCGTAGCCTACACCGGATTCCTGCATATATCGGACGATCTTTTCAAAGGCATCTAGGTTCGCACTTGGGTCTCCATCCATCTCTACATAACTGATGTGACCCGCGTTTGTCAGCGCGTGATAGGGCGCTTCTAACTTAATCTTCTCATGCGCTGTGATGGGAAAACGGACGGGAATATGGAAACCATTGGTATAATAATCCTTATCTGTAACGCCTGCAATCTCACCAAACAAACCTTTGTCGATTTGCACAAACCGTCCTGCAAGTCCCTCGGCAGGGGTGGAAATTAGTGAGAAGTTAAGCCCTGTTTGCCGCGATTTTTCGTCTAGCTTCGTCCGCATGTGGCTGATGATCTCAAGCCCTAAATGCTGGGCACGGTCCGATTCGCCGTGGTGGGTGCCGATTAGGGAGAACAAAGTCTCTGCAAGGCCGATGAAACCGACGGAAAGGGTGCCGTGTTTTAAAACCTCCCGCACCTCATCGTCCCACGAGAGCGTTTCACTGTCGAGCCAGATGCCTTGCCCCATCAGGAAAGGGAAGTTGAAAACTTTTTTACTCGCCTGAAGCTCAAACCGTTCTAAAAGCTGGGCGCATACAAGGTCAATCTTATAATCCAAATCCTCGAAAAATCGCGGGATATCCGCTTTGGCTCGAATGGCCAGACGCGGTAGGTTGATTGAGGTGAAACTCAGATTGCCTCGCCCGCTGCAAATTTCTTGCGCGGGGTCGTGGACGTTAGAGACAACCCGTGTACGGCAACCCATGTAAGCGATTGCGGTCTCGGGATTTTCGGGGTCGTAGTATTCCAGGTTGAATGGTGCGTCTACAAACGCGAAGTTTGGGAATAGTCGCTTGGCACTTACGCGGCAGGCCAATTTAAACAGGTCGTAGTTAGGCTCGCCCTTGTTTAGATTTAGCCCTGCCTTCACGCGGAAGACTTGGATGGGGAAAATCGGCGTTTCTCCGCCACCTAAGCCCTGCTCGGTGGTGAGCAGGACGTTTTTTGTGACCATCTGTCCTTCGGGAGAGGTGTCCAACCCGTAGTTAATGGAGGAAAACGGTGTCTGCGCACCTGCGCGCGAGTGCATGGTATTTAGGTTATGGATGAAGGCCTCCATCGCTTGGAAGGTGGCGCGGTCGGTCTCTTTCGTGGCGTAGTGGATGGCTAGCGTTTGTGTTTTTTTGAGGCCTGCCTCATCGTTGTACAGTTCAACTAGGTGCGCAAGTTCTTCCGCTAAATAAGCTTCGTGCCCCTCTAAGGTCGGCTGTAGGCCGGTTTTTGTGTGGATATCTTTAATCATTTCTTTGAGGACGAGGTCGGGGTCCGGCATTTCGCGCCAGAGCATCAGGGCTTTTGCCAGGTTCTGGCGATAGAGCCGCACAAACGTTTTTGCGACACCGCGCGCCATGCCGTAGTCGAAGTTTACAATACTTTGCCCGCCGTGCTGGTCGTTTTGGTTGGACTGGACGGCAATACAAGCAAGGGCTGCGTAGGAACTGATGTCATTCGGTTCGCGCAGGGTTCCGTGGCCGGTGGAGAAGCCGCCTTTGAACAGTTTGGTGATGTCAATCTGACAACAAGTAGTCGTCAAAGTGAGGAAGTCTAGGTCATGGATGTGAATGTCCCCATCTGCGTGGGCTTGGGCGTGGGTTTGGTTTAGCACATGACTGTGATAAAATTGCTTGGCTCCTTCGGAGCCGAATTTTAGCATGACGCCCATGGCGGTGTCACCGTCAATATTAGCGTTTTCGCGCTTGATGTCGGAATCCTTCGCATTTGCGAAGGTCAGCTCTTCGTATTTCTGCATGAGACGCGTTTTAAGCTCCCGCTTTCGGCTCCTGTCGTTCCGATAGAGGATATAGGCCTTGGCTGTGGTGATATAGCCCTTGTCCATCAAGACCTTCTCTACAAGATCTTGTACATGCTCGACATCCGGTTGCAGATCGCCTTCGACTTCAAGAAGGGATTGCACTTCCTCGGCTAAGCTTTTTGCTATGCCTTCGCTGTCGGGCCGGTATGTGGCGGTGAAAGCCTGGGTGATGGCGTGTATAATCTTGTTTACGTGAAAGGGTACCGTGCGTCCGTCACGTTTTTTTATCATAAGTGCGGTTGCGTTTTTCATAGCCCTTATCCTCCGTAATGGCCGTCCGAATTCGGGGCCAAACACAATATATTGTAGTTTCAGAACCACTTTAGCAGTATTTATATACTACAACAACAAAGTGTCCCCTGTCAAGATGGAAGATTTGCCAAACATTTTCAGGCAGGTGGAGAATTTGTTGATAGTTTAAAGTGAAATCTTATTTGCAGAAGGGCCTGAAATGTGGTAAAATGGGCACTGGCTGGAAATTCATAGGGGAGGGCAAGATGCTTCGACACAAATTGAAGTCGCACGCAAGGGAGCTTGTATTTGCTTCGCATAAGCCGCATGTGTTTTCGGTCACTTTTCTCTATATTTTGATTGTCATGATGCTTGCGATGATCATCGGCAACTTGTCTGACTTTGGGCGGGTGCAGGCGGAGATGCTCGACCAAATGTGGACGGTGATGGCGGATACGGTTCGGATTGGGGAAAACGCTGCGTTTTCGTTGCCTGTTTTTCGGGTTACGCTGTTTGGCTCTTTCTTTTTTGTGGCGTCTACACTATTGGCTTGGATGGTGGATTTGGGCTACCTTTACTATGCGCGGGGTATTGTTCGTGCAGATTCGGGACTTGGTTATCGCAGTTTGCTGGAGGGGTTCAATTACTTTGCCAAGGCTGTTTTACTTCGCTTGATTTCCGGGATGGCGATTTCTTTGGGTATGCTTCTTTTTGTGCTTCCGGGGCTGATTTTTTCGGCGGCGTTTTCTCAGGTGAATTTGCTTTTGCTTGATTATCCGGACAAAAGCGTTCGATGGTATTTTGGTGAATCGGTACGCCTTATGAACGGGCATAAGCGAGAGTATTTATTTTTGCAGCTTAGCTTTATCGGCTGGATTTTCTTGCAAGCTTTGCCGTTTTTGGGGCATGCTGTGCGGGTTTTTCTTACCCCCTATATGTCGATTACATTTGTAAATTACTACCATCATTTAACCGGGCGGGGTCCGGAAAACAAGGAAGATGGTTGGCAGCGGCCGGGAATGTTTTGATTTTTTGAGGAGCAAAATATGATTACAGTTAACAACCTAGGTTTGGATTTTGGATCGAGAAAGCTATTTGATCGCGTAGACATTCAGTTTACGGCGGGAAATTGCTACGGCATCATCGGGGCGAATGGAGCGGGGAAGTCTACATTTCTCAAGCTGATTAGCGGCGAGATTGAATCGACGAGCGGACATGTGAGCATTCAACCTGATGTGCGCTTGACTATGTTGAAGCAGAACCAGGAACTGTTCAACGACTACACTGTTATGGAAACAGTTATGATGGGCAACACGCCCTTGTACCGCTGTGGGCAGGAGAAGGAAATCCTATACGCCAAAGAAGACTTCTCGGATGAGGATGGCATTCGTGCGGCGGAGCTTGAAGAAAAATTCGCCGAACTCGGCGGGTGGGAGGCTGAGAGCGAAATCGCCCAGATGCTTGTGGGGCTTGGGCTTCCTATTGTGCTACACGAAAAGCAGATGACGGAGCTTACGGGGCGGCAGAAGGTGAAAGTGCTTCTTGCGCAAGCCTTGTTCGGGCGGCCTGACATCATCCTTTTGGATGAACCGACGAACAATTTGGACATTGACTCGGTGGTTTGGTTGGAGGAATTTTTGCTTGATTATGAGGGGACTGTTCTTGTGGTCTCGCATGATCGGTACTTCTTGAATACGGTTTGTACGCATACGGTGGACATTGATTTCGGGAAGATTAAGCTGTATGTCGGTAACTACGATTTCTGGTACGAATCTAGCCAGCTTATGCAAAAACTGGCGCGGGATCAAAATCGGAAAAATGAAGATAAAATTAAGGATTTGCAAGATTTTATCCAACGATTCTCTGCGAATAAATCTAAGAGCCGTCAAGCTACCAGTCGGAAAAAGCTGATCGACAAGCTGACTGTTGATGAAATGCCTGCGTCCTCACGCCGTTATCCTTGGGTGGGGTTCAAGGGGGAGCGTGAGGTTGGGAAAGACATTCTGACCGTGGCGGAAGTTTCGAAGACGGTGGAGGGTGTGAAGCTTTTAGATAATGTAGGCTTTTTGCTTGGGAAAGGCGACAAAGTTGCCTTTATTGGCGACAATGAGCTTGCAATTACCACTATGTTCCAAATATTAGCGCAGAAACTGGAGTCTGACGCGGGCGAGGTCAAGTGGGGTGTTACCACGGCGCGGACCTACTTCCCCAAAAACCACGGCGACCACTTTGAAGAGGAGCAGAACCTGATCGACTGGATGCGTCAGTTCTCCGAGGACAAGCGGGAGAGTTTTGTACGGCAGTTCTTGGGGCGGATGCTGTTTTCCGGTGATGAGGTATACAAGCAAGTTGGCGTTTTGTCCGGGGGGGAAAAGGTTCGTTGTATGCTCAGCAAAATGATGCTGTCCGGTGCGAATGTATTGTTGTTTGATCAGCCCACGAACCATCTGGATATGGAGAGTATTGCGGCGTTGAACAGTGGGTTGGAATCTTTTGATGGAAACGTAATTTTCGCGACCCATGACCATCAGCTGATTCAGACGGTGGCCAATCGGATTATTGAATTTTTGCCTGATGGTACCATCCGTGACCGTCGGATGACTTATGATGAATATGTTGCAGATCGCCGTAAAGAGGCGGCGAGTGTGTAATCCATAGAGTACATTGAAAACTGTGCGATAAAATTTGGAAGAGGGAATTCTGATGAAACAAATTAGAAAAACAAAAATTGTCTGTACTATGGGGCCTGCTGTCACGAACCTGCCGGCGCTGAAGGAAATGATGTTGCGGGGGATGAACTGCGCCCGTTTGAACTTTTCTCACGGGGATCATGAAGAGCACTTAGGCCGCGCGAACATGGTCAAGCAACTTCGGGAGGAGCTTGGCATTCATGTGGCTTTGATGCTTGACACCAAAGGCCCTGAAATCCGCACCAAAGGTCTGGAGAGCGGCAAAGTTGATCTGGAGACCGGGGCGAACTTTACACTGCATTGTGCTGAGTATCCCGGCGACCAGAACGGTGTTAGTGTAACGCATGAGCCGCTTTGCAGGGAGGTTACGCCCGGGGTTCGCATCCTTGTGGATGATGGACTGATTGAGCTTCTTGTCCGCGAAATTGATGGGGAGAAAATTCACTGCACCGTTGTGAACGGTGGCCAATTGGGCAGTAAGAAGAGCATTAATTTGCCCTCTGTGAACATTAACCTGCCGGCGATTACGGAGCAGGATGAGGGTGACATTATCTTCGCTTGTAAGCAGGATTTTGACTTTGTTGCGGCTTCTTTCGTGCGGAAGGCGAGCGATGTTTTGGCGATCCGCCGCGTTCTTGAGGCGAACGGTGGTTCGGACATTAAAATTATCTCTAAGATTGAGAATCAAGAGGGCGTGAACAACGCACTGGAGATTATTGAGGCTTCTGACGGTATTATGGTCGCACGCGGTGATCTGGGAGTTGAGATTCCTGCGGAAGAGGTGCCGATTGTACAGAAAATGCTGATTTCTGAGTGCGTGCGCCGTGGCAAGCCGGTTATCACGGCGACCCAGATGCTAGACTCGATGATCCGCAACCCACGTCCTACAAGGGCGGAGGTTAGTGACGTTGCAAACGCTGTGTTTGACGGTACGAGCTGCGTCATGCTATCGGGTGAGACGGCGAACGGGAAATATCCGCTTGAGGCACTCAGCACGATGGTGAAAATTGTAGAACGAGCCGATCACGCCCGCGCGAATGCATTTGCAAACGGGATTGTGCGGGAGGGTGAGGTATCTATCCCTGATGCTGTGACCCAGGCCACCTGTGCGACTGCGGCGAGTATTTGTGCCAGCTCTATTATTACTGTGACCTCTAGCGGGCATACGGCGCGTATGATTTCTCGTTTCCGTCCTGAGTGTCCGATTGTGGCGGTGACGCCTGTACCGAAAGTGATGCGGCAACTGGCGGTTTCTTGGGGTGTGGTTGCTTGTCTTGGTGCGGACTTGAAGAGTACAGACGAGCTTTTTGAGCTTGGCATCCAGAAGGCCAAAGAGATCGGCATGGTGGAAGATGGTGACCGTGTGGTGATTACTGCAGGCGTGCCTGTTGGGCAACCCGGGACAACGAATTTGCTGAAGGCGTGGAAAGTCTAAGGCTAACTATAAGTTTGGGTGAGGGTTGGACGCTGTTGCGCCCGACCCTCGATTTTTGTTTTTTGGAGGGCTATTTATGAAACGGACGGCACTTGTCACAGGTGGTGCGCGGGGGATTGGAGCTGAGATTTGCCGCACTTTGGCTGCTATGGACTTTGATGTTTGGGTGAATTACCATACCTCAGAGCAGGCGGCGCGGGCGCTTGCGGCGGAGATTTGCGGCCATGCCATTCGCGCGGATGTGCGGGACGCGGAGGCAGTGCGTGAGATGCTTTGTGCTGTGGGGTCTGTGGATTTGTTGGTCAATAATGCCGGAATTTCTCATTATGGGTTGTTCCAAGCGCTTGATTTGCAACAGTTTCGTGACCTGTTTGCGGTTAATGTGGATGGGGTGTTCCACTGCACGCAGGGGGTACTGCCGTATATGTTGCGGGAGAAGCGGGGGTGCATTATCAATATTGCTTCTGCCTGGGGGATTTCCGGGGCTTCTTATGAGGCTGTGTATGCGGCGACGAAGGCTTCGGTGATTGGGCTTACGAAGTCTTTGGCGCGGGAGCTTGGGCCTTCGAATATCCGTGTCAATTGCGTGGCGCCGGGTGCGATTGATACGGATATGGTACGCGGTCTTGCGGCGGCGGATATTGCCGCACTTCGCGCAGAGACGCCGCTGGGGACAGTTGGGCATCCGCGAGATGTGGCGTATTTGGTGGGATTTTTGGCCTCTGAGCGGGCCGGATTTATGACGGGGCAAGTGATAAGTCCCAATGGAGGGTTGGTGATCTAAATGGACACGATTGCGGCGATTGCAACGGGAGAAGGCATTGGTGCTGTTGGGATTGTACGGGTGAGCGGGCCTTTGGCACATGGCCTGATGGAGGCGGTGTTTACTGAGAAATCGGGGCGTGTGGTTTCGGATTTTGAAAGCCGAAAGCTATACTATGGCACGCTTACGGACGGGGCGGGGGCGGTGTTGGATCATTGTCTTTGCACGGTCAGCCGCGCGCCTTGGAGTTACACGGGGGAGGATACGGCGGAGCTGCAATGTCATGGTTCGCCTTTTGGGCTCTCTGCGGTGCTTGCGGCTTTGTTTCGGGCGGGGGCGCGGCAGGCGCGGCCCGGGGAGTTTACGCAGCGGGCGTTTCTGAATGGCAAGCTTGATCTGACACAGGCGGAAGCGGTGATTGACCTGATTTGCGCGGAGACCGTACAAGCGGCTCAAAATGCGGCGGGTCAGCTTGGTGGGGCGGTATCCGGTCGGACGGGGGCTATTTATGATGGCTTGCGGGATATTTTGGCGCATTTTCATGCGGTTGTGGACTATCCGGATGAGGATGTGGAGCCGTTTGAGCTTCAGGCGTATGGTGAGATTTTGGCGGGCTATGTTTCGGAGCTTCGGCGGTTGCGGGCGACGTTTGGGCGGGGGCAGATTTTGACCTGCGGTGTACCTACGGCGATTCTGGGACGGCCGAATGTGGGCAAGAGCAGTTTGCTCAATGCGTTATTGGGCTATGAGCGGGCGATTGTCACCGATTTGCCCGGCACCACGCGGGACACGTTGGAAGAGCGGGTACAGCTTGGGGAAACCCTGCTTCGGTTGATCGACACCGCAGGTGTGCGGGAGACTTTGGATCCTGTGGAGCGGCAGGGGGTTTGCCGTGCGCTTGCCTCGGCGGAGGGGGCTGATTTGGTTCTTGCTGTTTTTGATGGCTCTCGTCCGTTAGAGGCGGGGGATTTTGAGGTGTTAGAGCTTGCGAAAAAAGCGCCGCGTGCGCTGGGGGTTATCAGCAAGAGTGATTTGCCCTTGGTGCTGGATGCGGAACCGATTCGGGCGGGGCTTGCGCAGGTGGTGACGCTTAGTGCGAAGACTGCGGCGGGATTTGACGATTTGGCAGAGGCTGTGGCGGGCTTTTTTGCCGAGGATGCCGCGATTCCTGTGGGACAGGTGCTGACGAATCCGCGGCATGTGGATGTGGTTGGTCGGGCGCTTGTTCATCTGGAGGCCTCACTTGCGGCGATGGAATTTGGGGTTACGCCGGACGCTGTGCTTACGGAACTTGAGGGTGCGATGGCGGCACTTGGAGAGCTTTCGGGGCGGACGGTTTCGCTGGATGTGACGGCTCGGATTTTTGAGCGGTTTTGTGTTGGGAAGTGATGAGGGGAGTTTTTT
>JGI990J12352_1000103_pt1 | contig 18747 bp, 18 predicted proteins | sample Intmic4MA4BA4MSA_FD_12352 | JGI IMG/M metagenome (IMG submission 12352) | reverse complement strand
TGCTACCACCTGAGGTCATTGCTTGGACGTTAGCACGAGTCATTCCAGGGCAAGCTGTAGCTTGATTTGGTAAATGTCGATGTCCAAAAACGTGTGAAGTGTTAGAAATTCCAGACAAGGTTCCATTGTTTAATAGACCTTGAACCAAACGTTGCACAGCTGCTTGTTGAGCTGCACTTGGTTGTGTCGGGCTTGCCATAAGAACGCCATTATTTCTGCGTGGACGTTCGCTTACTCCGTCCCAAAATAGACCCATAATCGAAATGTGAATTGTGTTACCATTCTGGTTTGCAGCCCCGTTTGAAGTTCGATTAATTCGACCGATTTGCCACACATCACCATTAGAACGAATCACGAAATGATAGCCTCCGTGTACCCAACCTGCATTTAGCCAACCTGAGTTTAGACCTGCAAGCGTCATATCCGATGGGCCATCAACGTTTGCGCCGGTATAATGAATAGCGATTCTGTTAATCCCTGCCATTGTTTGTGTGTTATTAACAGTACTATTCCATCCATGTGCGGTTGGTTGTGTCACAATATTTAATTGCGATGTATTGTTTGAAGTTACGATACCTGTTGAAGCAGTAACATTTACTGACATAATTTTCATCTCCATTTTTAAAGTAAGTTTATAATTCGGGTGAAATATAATTTTTGAAGCGTGTTTTAAAAGCAATTCTGTGTCACATCACCTTTTTCATAGTGTGTTTAATATCTGTTACGTCTTTTGATAAACAGCTAAATGATTTTGCTTGTTCACAGATTATTTCTTGGTTTTTACGGATTGTTTTTTGATACATATCTTCACGTTGTTCATTTCGTCTATTGGTTGTGTGCAAAAGCCAAGTGAATAAAAGAGCAAAGATGCCGTAGGGAAGGGTCATTTCTAACAGATAATCAACCGTATTTAACCACCTCCTAATTTGAGTTGAAATCTTTGATTTGTATGGCTTGATCAAAGCTTGCAAGCGAGTGACCACCGAAATCTCTATTGATGAAATTCCTATTGACCACGAACTAATCGCCAAAGCAAAGACTTTGCTTGAAGCAATCGAGACTGGTGCAATTGACCCTACCGTAGAAATAGATACCATTTTAGATATTGGGATCCGAGTGATTGCGCAACCGATGGAATTTCAAACTTTTATGATTGAAAATCAAGAACTTTTCCCTGATTATTGTCTACAAGAGGCAGGGTGGAGGTGTGGCGTTGATAGTCGGGATGCTACTGAACATGAAATTTTTGTGATGTGGCAAAAATTGTCAGCGAAGTTTCGGCACTTTTTTATGTAAGGCGGAAAAGGTGATTATGATGAATAAAATAAGTCTTGTAATATTTTCAAAATTCTGCGTGCTTCTACTTGCAGGGTGCGATATTCTAACAACTGATTTATCAGAACTTGCAAATTCTAGAAATCCTGCAACTAATGAAGCTGTTGCCGAAGTAATTGAAGATGAATTAGAATCCATCTTTTTGGGACACCCAATTTTTATCGCCCATGACAGAACGGATTATGACGAATTTGAGCACGTTATCTTCTCGGCAGATGCAGTGACCGATCAAGATATCATCAATTGGTTTAAAGTGTACTTTCAAGAACGAGCTCAGCTGGACTCAACTTTAGCAATCATTAATTTAGATAATCAAACACAACTGGCAATTCGCATTGAAAGCTCACGTTACGTGCAATTTGATAGAATGCTTATCAGTTATCGGCATCTAATGAGTAATGCGCCCTATCAAGATAATGATATGTGGTGGGATATTGCTTTGGGCAGATTTGCACTTGGGTTGGCTGATGAAGGCATCCGCTGGGAAGGTTTTGTTGAGTCGCGATTTGCTGAAGGCGTTTATGTGATTAGAGCGTTAAGTGACAGCCCTCTCAATTAATGTTATAGTAAACACTTTTGCCAAGCTTTTACTAAAAAATCATTAAGTAATCGTGCTATTATGTACCCATTGAGCATTGCCAAGCCTGAGCCATCTACCTCCGTGTTGATTGCATAGTTCTCTAAAGGAACCTGTTGATTGTGTCCAGGTAACGGGATGCCCAGCACTTAAAGTACTTCTTACTGCAAATGCAGTTCCAGGTCCTCGACGCATATTAGCTCCTCCAGCTCTTACGCTTCTTATTTGAATAACGCCATCTGTTAGTGGAACCATATTTCGTTGATGATTTCCGCTATTCATATGTATGTTTTCGTTTACCCAACGACCGATACCGATTCGATGCCAAGTGCCCTGCCCGATTACTCCTGATGAGCCTTATTAATTGGTGTAGCTCCGTTTGTTGTTATTTCAAATCTTGACATAAAAATCATCTCCTATAATTTAAATTTTACTACATCTATTCAATCTGCCTGGCTTGATCAGAGCCAACTTGCAAGTGTTAGTTTAGCGACATAACAAGGTCGATCGCGGTTGTCAGCGTCCTAGTAACCTATTTACCTTAAGCTACCTAGTTTAACGACATAGGGGTCGGGGTTTGTTACAAAATAAACGTGACAATTAAAGAATTTTCCTAAATCATCAAAATTATTTTGCAACAAATCCTTACTTAAAATCATTAGCACCGACAGTAGCACCTTGGAATTTATCCCAATATTCTAAAAACAAAATCGCAATTTTTCTAATAATCGCCGATGTAGTTGTGTTACTGTAATTATGCCTACTCGCAATGCGGGATTGATTTTTACCTTCAAAGCAATATTCATAAAACATCTGATAATCTCGCGATTTTTGCGACTTTTGGATGAATACTAAAATTAAATCTACTTCTTTGATTTTTGATTGTTTAAAAGCTAGCTTACATTGATCGGCATTTATCCCAAATTCATATTCGAGGGCTTGTGAATATTGTTGCTCAGCAAATAGCAGGTTACATTTATTTTGCTTACTTGCCAGTAATTTTTGAAGCACCAGTTTTTCCTTGTTTGCTGTTTTGTAGTCTTTAACAATAACGCGCATCCGTATTAATTCAGTTGATTTCATGAGTATCACCTACTTTCCAAAGGCTTACTAATATTTTAACAGCATTTCAAATTCATGATTACGCAAGTGAGTTATATTTAAAAATCACTGCTAAAGCCTGTTAAATCAACTTCTGAAAGGTTTTGTGATTAGCTACTTTTTGCTTTAGTAGCTAAAATTTGATGCTAATCCTAAGATTGCGTTTTAATTCACAATAACTTGACTAGTGTTTATTAAGTTATCAAAAAACACCTCATTGGGAACAATGAAATGTTTTTTAATGCTAATTTAACTTGATTACGTTACCTAGCGCTTGATTGAGAGTCGATTTTTGCTCTGAATGAACTAACTAGCTAGAGAAAAAGGCGATGTCACTGGGCTACAATTCACTTATCCACACCAAAATTGTACATTATTTCGACATATTTTGTCAACAAAACGCAAACAATTGCCGTCAATATGTATAAACGATAATAACAAGCGTTTTCCTAAACATTTTTGTCGCAATTTATACGTGTTACATTTTTAGACAATAATGGCTTGAAATATTAGCCGTTTTCATTTATAATATTATTAGCCAGAAAAACATAAAACAAACGAGGAGGTTAGAAATGAATTTTAAAATAGAAGGCAGGATTACTTACTTAAGAAAGCTTAACAATCTTACCCAAGATGATCTCAGTAAACGAATTCATCTTACGCAACCCAATATTGTGAGATATGAAAAGGGCGCGCCATTGCCCGAAGATAAACGCCAAGAGTTTTCCAAGGCATTTAAAGTGCCAGTGACATATTTTACGGCTACAAAACCCGACCCAAAAGTTGACGAATTACTAGACGATACGTTTGGCAAACTGCTTAACATTAATATCGAACCGCTTGCTGAAATGTTTGCAAGCGAACCCTATGAGCTGGAAATTAGTCAAGAAGTCGCATTCAGACTTTTACAGGCAGCTTATTATTACAAGAGCAACCAGTTTGAGCAAGGTGATAAATTATCAGATAATTTTATCTCGCTATTTATCGAAGATGAACAGCAACTAAAAGATCATCCGACACTATTGAAATGCTACTACTTGTATAAACACGAGTTGAATTTTAAGGACAATAATTTAGAGGAATGCTCCAATTATTGCCAATTGCTGGCTGAAATAGTGGATGATAATCACCAAAAAGGGCGATGTTTAGTGTTGATGTCACAAACGGCGTTTAGGCGTGGACTAATGAACAAAGCCTTGACTTCAACAAATAAAGCGATTACGTTTATTGAAACATTTGACAAAGGTTTATTGCTTTTAGGTGCGTATGTTACACAATCTTCGGTATTGATTAGTTTCAAAATTTATGAAGACGCGCTTGAAGTTCTGCAAGAAATCGAAAACATTAACCAGACAATTAATAATCCAAACATCGCGGCTGCGATAGTTCAACATCGTGGGTTTATTTTTTCAAAAACTAAAGACTATCAAAAAGCAATCGAAAATTATGAGATGGCATACTCAAATTCGAAATATCCACATAATCAACTAAAACTTTTGATTTCTTTAATTTCTTGTCACCTGAAAACAAAAAACATTGTCGAAGCGACTAAGTATCTTGAAATTATGCGTAAAAAAGAGCTTAGGCAACATGAGAAAATGATAATGATGTCTTTCGAATGTGAGATTCATTTGTACAATGGTGACATCAATAAACACAAAAAGTTGCTAAAGATTGTTTTGAAATATTTTGAAGCCAATAATTGTCTATTAGATTTAAAGTATATTTACAGTTATTTGGCAAAGCACCATCATGAAAAACACGATTACAAAGAAGCGTCAACCTATTTTACCAAAAAGGAGGAACTAGAAGATGAGTAAAAATAAATTCATGATTGTTACCTTTCTGGCTTTTGCATTCTTGGCAGCCCAAGGGACGATGACAGTAGATTATAATACCGAATACTTTTCACAAGTACCCTTATGTGTAGAAATTGATACCTTCCACGAAGAACTGATTCAAGCATCAGCTTAACTAATTCACATTAAGTTAATTTCCTTGTGTTTTTCTGGTAAATTAAATTTTAGCAAAAGCCACACTAACAGCTCCACCAAAATCAAATACTGGATAGAAAAAGCGCCAACGAAATCAAAAAAAGCGTAATTAAACGCTACTCTAAACGGCATTTCTGTGGTATAACGGGCCATCCATAAATATTTAACATAGTTGAAAAATTTTTGATAATAAACAAACCTATCCAAAACAAAAATGCAATTTTTAGTGCGCGAGCATTTAGAATTGCATTTTCAAGTAAGATTGTAAAAAAAACTAAATAGCAACTAAAATTCTAAAAAGCACCGGCTGACGCCTGAAACAACTAAGCATACGTAAGCGAGTAATAAACCACCAGACCCTTACACCGAAATTACATTCTTCTCATCATAGCCATTGTTTTAGAATTTTGGCCAATCCGATGATCGGCAATTTTTATATTGACAATGTGTCATAAAGCAAGTATAATTTTAATTACTAAAACGAATTCAAAATTTAATGAGGTGCTAACCCATGCTGTTTAGTTACGAGAGAATTCAGCGCTTAAATGATTTAGAGTTTGATGTGTATAATTGCATCTTACGCTTAAATGCCAAAGTTTTGACCATGAAAATTAGAGACCTTGCTCAAGCTTCACATGTTTCAACTACTGTCATTTTGAATTTTTGTAGGAAAATGGATTGTGACGGTTGGATAGCGTTTAAAGTTAAATACAAAGAAGAGCTTCAGCAAGAAAAGGGCGCTAAAGCTAGTGAGTTTACAACAGATGAAGTCATAAATTATTTGCAGATGTATGCCAAAAATTTGATAGAGCAGGATAAATTGGACAAAGTAGTTGATCTAATTTATCAGATGCATCGGGTGATTTTTATTGGTGCAGGGTCATCAGGGATTTTGGCAAAATACGCTGCGATTTATTTTACCACGTTAGCAAAAACAGCGCAACATATTGATTCTCCATATTATCCAATCCCCGAAATGGATTACAGTGATACCGTTGTGATTGCGCTTTCGGTGTCTGGTGAAACAAAAAGCGTTATTCAGCGTTTAAATCGATTTAAAATTTTGAATGCAACGCTAATATCTATTACAAACGCAAAAGCTAGCACAATGGCTAAATTATCAGATATTTCGCTATTTTATTCGGTTCCCCAAGAAGATTTTTATGTTTCCGAAGCGTCAGCGCAAATTCATGTAACTGCAACAACTGGAATTCCCGCCATGTATATGATTGAGTTAATGGCAAAGAAATTTTACCAAAGGAAAAATTTTGATAGCGAGTAACAAACTTTGGTAATATCGCTATTAAAAGACACCTTTAGCTGAGGGTGCCTTTTGATAGGGATATTTTATTTAAGATTTAGCGCTTCGATTTGTTCAATGCTCTTTTCAACTAGAGCCACATCTTCTTCGCTCATATAGCTTTTGATGGCGATAGTGATTTCTTCTATTGATTTTGCAGTTAGCGTTCTCTCAAGTATCATTTTTAATATTAGCTGTGTTTCATATGCCATAAACTCGCCCCTTTTACCACAAGTCAAGTAGATCATACACTATCTTTTATTGTCAAGTGGCTACTGTATTATACCACGAACGGCAGGAAAGTTAAATAATGAAATAGCGTTTAGCAAGTTAAAAAGGGATGATGTCAGGCAATCATCCCCTTTTAGCTATTTGTTTTTATAAATTTCAATTATTTCCGACGCAATAATTTTAAAAGTTTCCGCCGACATTAGTTGGTCTTCAGCGTGCATCAAAATTAAAGAGAAATCAATTTTTTCGCCACTTGCTTCTTTTTGGATAAGTGAGGCATGGGCTTTATGCCCTTCTAAAAAAACTTGCCCGCCTTCTGCCATCAAGTTATCGGCATTCTCAAAATTTCCAGCTTTGGCTTCGGCAATCGCCTCCATATACATGCTCCTTGCCGTTCCTACAGCTGAAATAATTTGAAAACTAATCAGTTCATTACCTTCCATACTAAGCACCTCTTTGGGTTTTATTTTCGTTGCGTTTTTATATGTTCTTCGATTTGGTTGATCATTTTAATAATTCGCTTTTTCGCCGACCACTTATAAAAATATTTCATCATATTATGATTGGCTGCCTGCGATTTAGTAGACGCATCATAGCTTTCTTCATAAATGATCTTGGTAGTTCCATTATTTAAATCTTGTAGCTCATATCTCAACCAGTTGTCACCACGGTGAGTGCTAAATTTAATTTCATAACAATTCGGATAATCTATTTTAGTTAAGGTGGTTTTTGAGGAATTTTCATGACCAAATTTATTTGCCAATTTTTTATCGTATGTATAGCCAGATTTTAAAGCTTCGACGTCAATCGCATCGCCTGTTGCTGCTTTAATGTCGTGTCTAAGCGATTCCATCAAGATATCGAAAAATTCTTCACATGATACCGCCACTATAACTTCAATTTTCATGATGGTTACCTACTTTCGGATTATTGTTTTTCATTATTCGCCATGATTACAAATGGCGTATAAAGAAGTACGGATAAGCCTAACGTTGCCGCCGCAAGGATGGTTGCTACTCAATCCCATTATTCCTAGCAACTTCTTTAATCCAATAACCCGACTTCTTAACAGTTTTTACCTGCGTATGGATGTTATTTGAAATAAATCCATAGCGATTCCGGTAAGAATTTGCCCATGACCAACAGTCAATTGGCGTCCATAAATGATAGCCAAAACAGTTGCTCCCTTCGGCAATTCCTTGATGCAACCACTCGAGATGTTCTTTAATAAATTCGATTCGATAATCATCTTCAATCATGCCATCCTCATTCAGAAAACGCTCTTCTTTAGACACTCCCATCCCATTTTCAGAAACAAACCAATCAATATTCTGATAATTGTCGCGAATGTTGATAGCAATATCATAAATAGCTTTAGGATATATTTCCCAACCCTTATCAACGTTCATTCGCCTTCCAGGCATTTGGTAAGCGTCATAATATCGATCTGGCGTCCAGTCGGCGACGCTGTTTGGCGCAATATCTGGTGCTTTAACTCTAAACGGGTGATAGAAGTTAACGCCGAGCAGGTCAATGGTATTTTCCTTTAAAAGTTGTAATTCTTCTGCGGTAGCGTCCCATAATACTTTGTCAGCGGTTAATAATTCGACTAGCTGTTCGGGGAATTCGCCGTAGATGGCTGGGTGTAAAAACATCTGATTGCGCCAAAGGTCGGCAATGTTGCTAGCGGTTGCGTCTGCTTTGGCATCGCTTGCCGGATATGCCGGTGTTAGGTTTAGAATTGTTCCAATTTTCGCCCCTTTGCCAGCGAGTCCGAGCGCTTTAAATTCCTTTATCGCTTTTGCCGACGCTATGTTGAGGTTGTAAGCAACTTGGACGGCTTTTTTGCCATTTACTACTTTTGGATAGTGAAATTGGTATAAGTATTGACCGTCAACGATGACCATCGGCTCGTTAAAGGTAAACCAGTATTTCACTTTATCGCCATATAATTCAAAGCAGACTTTCGCAAATTTTGCGAATAAATCCACGACGTGTTTAGATTCCCAACCACCATATTTATGGTAAAGTGAGGCCGGCAAGTCAAAATGGTGCAAGTTAATAACCGGAGTAATCCCTTGATTAATAAATTCATCGATAACATTGTGATAAAATGCTGCGCCATCCGCGTTGATGCTAGCAGTTTCAAAATCATCAATTAATCTTGTCCATTGAATCGATGTTCTAACGCTATTTAAGCCAATTTCACTCATCATTTTTATGTCTGATTTGTAGCTGTTGTAAAAATTAGAGGCCGTATCTGGTCCTACTTGGTTATGAAATGCGCTTGGTTCGGTATCAAACCAGTAATCGAAAACGCTACTATGTTGCTTGTTAAAGCGACCTTCGCTTTGTGGTCCTGATGTGGCTGCTCCCCACCAGAAGTTTTCGGGAAATTTTTTCACTTTCTTCATGCTCCTTTGATTTTGTTATCTAAATTATTTTTGATCATGCTAATTGCAAAGTTTGGGATTAGGTTGCATTTGTAGCGTTGGGAAGTGTTTACTTGGAAATTGTAACATATTTTTGGGGCGATTACAAGTGGATAAGTTTTCCTAAATGCAAGCGCCCGTGAATTTGCAAGTTGATCAGGATGTTATGTTAATTGGTCGCTTGCCCATTTTCGCGGGTAATCGCTTCAACTAGCCTCTGATTTTTTTTTATTTTAAAACTCCCAACAAGTAGGCTAGAAAGCTTTTTTGTTTTTCCAGTGGCTACTTGTTGGGAGTAATTTTTTAAAAAGACAAAATCAGGAAAAGGAATTTCGCTAAACTTGCACGGCTAAAAGCGGAATGCCATGCGCTTGGATCCAGGCTTGCTTGATTTCTTTTTTCTGCCTGAAATCAAATGTGAGTAAGTAGCCGCATTTTGCGCCACGTTTTTTGACATAATCGGTTAGTTGCAAGTGCGCATCTTGAAGATATGACTGACCGCGCCAGATTTTTAGTTCAATGATAAATTCTTGCCCGCCGTATGAAATCACAACATCCATTCGCTTGCCGGTTGCTAGATTTGGTTTTGACTCTAGGTAATAGCTCCCCTTACCGTTTAAATACGGTTGCAAAAAGAATAGAAATAAGAAGGCTACTTCACGTTCAATGAACGCTTTGTCGCGATGTGAGTAATGCAATTGGTAATGAGCATTAAATTTTTCAAAGAATAGTTCAATATTGAAAGTTTCGCCATTAACTACGTCGGCTTCAAGATGATTGTTAACGATTTTGCTTCCTTCACGCTTTTCTTTAGTGATAAAATAATCCGTCATAATGATTTCAAAGATTTTGTTGTGGATGAGAATGTTACTGTTGATACTTCTAACAAATGCATACCTTAATCCTTGCTCGACTATTTCATCCCCTTGTGAGAATTTGTAGCTTTTCCCGGTCATTAGCAACTCGTATAAGAAGTCTGACAATGCGGGTTGGTTGCGAATATTTTTGAATAAGTCATCAAATAGAGTATTCGGTTGCGATTCTTCGGTAATCAGCCTAACCGCTTCGACAATTCCGGCTTTTGACCAGTTTTTTTCTAACACCTCATCAAGGTATTGACAAATTCTTAGCACTAAAAATGGGTAGCCACTCGTATAAGAGTAAATTTCTTCGGCAATTTCGGCGATATTCATCCCGGTTTGCTGATCGGCTTCATAGTCGGTTAGCATGCCAGCAATATCAGGAGCCAGAAATGACATATCATCGCTAAAGTTTTCCGCAATATTCCACGGTGAGTCGACCGTTTTTTCACCGTCAGCTAGTTTAAGTTTCCCATCTGCTACCATTTTCAGCTTGATGTTTTTGATGTCGTAAACACCGGCCAGAATGACGCTATTGAAAGTGAAATCTTGTCCATTATTTCGGAATTGATATTTATTTCTCAGCATGCCTAAGAAATTTAAAAAGACACGGTGGTTGCTAGCTTTATCAACTTCATCAATCATTAGTACAACTTTTTGTTCTTTGCATAAATTTGTAATATGGCGCCCCAGCAAATCAAAATTTGTCACTTGGTTATTCTTCCATGTCGCATCAAGATGATAAGATTTCGACGTTCTTTCTAAGAATAAGTCGATGTTTTGCAAAAATGACTGACAAAAAGTTTCTTCACTTGAGAAAATGTCATCACCGAGCCCTTGAAAACTTAAAGATATCACCGTGTATTTACCGGCTAAATATCGCTCTAAAGCAGCAAGTGTTGTGGTTTTTCCGTACTGACGACCGCGATTAATCACAAAATATTCTTCGTAATCAACTAAAGCTTTCATTTTTTCGAGTCGACTGGTAATATCCACCATGTAATGCTTAGTCGGCACACACAACCCTTTTACATTAAATCTTTTTTTCATAAACCCTCACCCCAGTCTCTAGCGCATTAATAACCTACATAATATCACATATCTATGCATTACGTCAATGTCTTGATTCTAGGTTTTTTTAGAATGTTCACCGCGATTGTTACAATTCCCCTTTTAACCTGCTGTTTGGTCATAAATGCTGATTATTTATTTGCATTTGCTTTTTCCATTTCCATGACTTTAAGTGCAGTTTTTTCACTAATTTTCATAAATGGTAGATACAAAAATACGCCGCCTGTGATAATGATAAGTTGGACAACAATGGCACGCCAGTCCCCACCTGTTGCTAAAAATCCATTTAAAAGTGGTGGCGTTGTCCAAGGAACGAGCGCTACTGTGCGATTCATCAAACCAGCAGCTGTTACAAAGTATGCAAATATTAAGCCAAGCGACGGCAATAATACAAACGGAATCATCATTGGTAAATTAAAGACAATTGGATAACCGAAAATAATTGGTTCATTGATGTTAAAAATTCCTGGCGCCGTTCCGAGTTTTGCAACTGATTTTGCTGATTTGAGTTTACCAAACAATATCGTTGCAATAATTAATGACATTGTACTACCAGTGCCACCAATCATGCCAAATGTTGGAATAAAAACATCAGTAATAATATGCGGAATTTCTGCACCAGCTTCGAATGCTAGCATATTTTCTGTCGTATTTAGTAACGCGAGTGGCATTAATAAAACGCCGTTGATAATTGTTTGATGAATACCAATAGTAAACAAAAAATTTCCCACACTGTAAATCAGCACAGCGCCTCCAAGCGACGTATTGACGCCACGCAATGGTTCTTGAATAAAGGTTGCAATTAAAGTCAAAATATTCGTATCAAATACGGTATGCAAGAACATTGAAAAGCCAGCAAACACGGACATAACGATCATAATTGGAATTAAGACGCTAAATGATTGACCTACTGATGGGGGAATATCATCGCCTAAATTGATTTCAAGGCGCTTAATCGAAGATACTTTCATAAAAAGTTCCGTTGATAAAAGACCTACAATAATCCCCGCAAACATTCCATGAGTTCCTAAGTTAGAAAAAGCCATAAATCCCATTGTTTGAACTGCATCATCTACAGTACCATTCATCGGAATTACTGTTGAGTAAAAAGGCAACATTAAAACTAAAACACTTACGCCTAAGACGGTAGCAGCAATCGGATTCTTGAAATTCTTGTTCTTAGCTAAAAAATAAGCAACTACTGGCGCCGTTAACAAGCTTGAAATATTGAGGGTCCCGTTGGTAATCATGCGTCCCCAATATTGAGCTGTCCATAAAGCATCGCCCTCCCAAAACCATGGCAATACAACATTATTTATCAGCACGGAAATCCCAGCCAAAATAAAGAGTGGCATCAAAGTTGTGAAAGTATCTCTTAATGACCTTAAATGAATCTGGCCACCTAGTTTTGCAGCAAACATTGTAAAGCTATCTAAAAATTTACTATTTTCCATTACGCTCATTTTTCCTTCCATTTTTAATTATCTATAATTTTTCACCATTGCTGGCGGTTACTGTTTTCATCCAATAAAAACTTTTCTTTGGGACGCGCTTTAGATCCATCAAATCATGATTTGAACGATTAACATAAACCATGCCATAACGCTTACGCATATCACCTTGTGAGCTTAAAATATCAATTAATCCCCAACCGAGATAGCCGATTACATCAACACCATCCTGGCAGACAGCAGCCTTTAGCGCTTCAATATGATCACGGTGATACTCAATGCGGTAATCATCGTTAATCTCATTTACGCCATCCCAAGTTTCTTGAATACCAATCCCGTTCTCATTAGGAAATAGCGGTAATTTATAGCGATTATAAATCTTCGTTAAAACATTTCTAAATCCTAGAGGATCAATTTGCCAACCCCAATCCTTAGTTGCTTCAACATGTGGATTTTTGACAATCCCAAATTCTAAATAGCTGTTAACTGGCGTGCCTTCGGGAATTTTTTTATGATCAATCGCGTGTGATGCATAGTAACTAAAAGCTAAGAAATCGCTACGCATTTTTGCCATTTCTGCCAAATCACCATCTTGAATTACATGCATTAAATTGTTTTCCTTCATAAAGGCTAAAACTTCATTTGAGTATTTCCCATGCGTATAAGCTTCTAACAGATTGTGATTCATAAATTCATCTACTTTTCTGGCGATAAAAACATCTTTTGGATGCGCTGTTAAAGGATAAACTTCCATGTAAGTTAACATCCCACCCACTAAACAATGTGGGTAATTTGCTTGTAAATGATTAGAAAATCTTGTGTGCGCCATCATAATATTATGACTAATTGTATAGTGCTCTGCTAATGTTTTTTCGCCTTCTAAGTAACCTGCATACTTCCAGACTTTGTTTGAGAGCGAATACAAATTTTGCTCATTCAAAGTAATCCAATACTTAACCTTATGAGAAAACCGCTTCAACATCTCCTCACCATACCTGACAAAAGCGTCAAGAACCTTGCGACTTAAAAACCCGTTATACTTTTGCGCTAAGTGTAGCGGCATATCAAAATGGTAAAGACAAATCTTTGGCTCAATGCCACGAGCAATTAAATCATCAATAAATTTATCATAAAACGCAATACCTTCTTCATTAAACTCACCATCACCATCCGGACAAACCCGACTCCAAGAAATTTGAAATCGATAACAATTCATACCCATTGCTTGCATGTAATCAAAATCTTCAGCATAACGCCGATAGCTATCAGTTGCAACTTTCCAATCTGATGAAAATTCCGTAGCTTCACGGATGTCATAAACTGATTTTCCTTTGCCACCTTCGTCCCAGGCACCCTCTGTTTGCATACTTGATACTGAATTGCCCCATAAAAAACCTTTTTTTAACGTACTCATTTTATCGCTCCTTTGTATTTGTTTCCTGCGATATATTTTATCAGCGTTCGCCTGCTTTTTCAATGGGAAAAATCTTCAAAAAAACAGGTGATTTCTGAAAAAACAACTTTTAACAAAAAAAACAGACCAACAGAGTTGCATGGCAAATTATTTGCCGTTTAACTCTCATGATCTGTTTTTAATCGCCAATGCCTTAGCTTCTTGGTGATTTTAAATTTTAATAATCAGGTTTGCGCCGGTTGCTTCTTGAACTTGCTTGGTAGTGTATTCAGGATTGATTTCGGTAAGCACTAGCCCTGCGGGAGTAACCTCAATTACACCCATTTCTGTAATAATCATATCAACCGCATTAGCTGCTGTTAATGGTAGATTACATGCTTTTAAAATCTTGTGGTCGCCGCCTTTAGCAGTGTGCTCCATCGCCACAACGACTTTTTTGGCACCGTTTAAAAGATCCATCGCGCCGCCCATTCCTGGAACCATTTTCCCTGGGATTAGATAGTTGGCAATATTGCCTTTTTCATCCACTTGAAGAGCGCCAAGGACTGTTAGCGCCACGTGCCCACCACGGATAATGCCAAATGATGTCGAACTGTCAAAGAAACAGCCACCTTGCTCAATTGTTACTGGTTGACCGCCCGCATTAACAATGTTCCAATCAATTTGATCGGCTGCTGGGGTTGGTCCAAGACCAATAAAACCATTTTCCGACTGGAAATGCACAGTTATGTCAGCGGGTACATAATTTGCAACCTTTGTCGGAAGACCAATTCCTAAATTTACCACACTGCCATCTACAAGCTCTTGCGCTACTCGCTTAGCAATAAATGTTTGCTTTTCCTGCTTATCCATTAACATGCACCTCCATCTACGATATAGTTTACAAATACTCCTGGGGTTACCACCGCGTTAGGATGTAATTCGCCGATGTCAACTAGCTTGGCAGCTTCAACAATCGTAACATCAGCGGCAGCTGCCATTACATGGTTAAAGTTGTTGACAGAACCATGATAAGAAATATTGCCATTTTTATCAACAATCGAACCATAAATAATCGCTAAATCAGCTCGCATTGGTTTTTCTAGCAAATATTCTTCGCCATCAACGACCACCTTTTGTTTGCCATTTTCAACCAAAGTGCCAATTCCAGTTTTTGTTAATGCGCCTCCTAGACCAAATCCCGTGCAGCGGATTTGCTCAACAAGGGTTCCTTGCGGAACTAAATCCACTTCCAGTCTGCCTTCATTCATTTGGATGCCGGTTTCTTTATTGAGTCCTACATGAGAAGCAACGACTTTTTTAACTTGCTGATTGACAACAAGCTTGCCAACACCTTTATCAATTAGACCAGTATCATTACAAATAATCGTAATGTCTTTAACATTTTTGGCAACAAGTGCATCAATAATTTTTTCCGCCGAACCATTTCCCATAAATCCGCCGAACATAATTACAGCACCATCGCTAATCTTTTCAATTGCTTCTTTTAGCGTGATTACTTTATTCATAAAATATTTTGCCTCCTAGGTTTTTTCATTTATTGCGGTGCGCTAAAACTAAATACGATCCTCGCGAAATTAGCACAAATCTCAAGAAATCACTTTCTGAAAGTGCTTTGTCTATTATACTGCTTTTGGCATGAATTGTCAAATATTTAAATTTTATCCGAACTATAAATTTAAGTTATAATCAAAGATAATTGCAACCGCTATTCCTGAGGTATGTTAGGGCTAAACTGTGGCCCACAGTTGTAAAATTTTTCAAAAAAAACTTTACAAACTCGCATAAATGTGCTAAAATGTTCATATAATAAAAAAAGAGCTACAAGCATGTCAACGCAACTTCTAGCCCTCAAAATTGAAAATATTGAGTGATAACGCCTTTAGTTTTGTGGACAGTTGGGCGCTATTGCTCTTTTTTGTTACTACGGATATTTTCGATTAGTTTAAAAACTTTCACAAGGGCAAGAGGAGTTAAAATAATGGACATTAGACAACTACAATATTTTATCACAATTATTGACTGTGATTGCAATCTTCTAGAAGCTGCTAAAAAGATTCGCATCTCACAACCCGCATTAAGTCAAATGATTAAATCGTTTGAAATGGCTGAAAATGTTAGTCTTTTTGAGCGTTCAAGTGGCAGATTGCAAGGCCCCACGCCAGCAGGAAAAGCTTTTTATACTGACGCATTGCAAGTAGTTGAAAAGCATGAATCCATGATGGAACAGTTAAGAGCAGATTCGATTAAGTTAAAGGGGAATATTAAAATAGGGATTCCGCCCCTTGTCCTTTCTGTTGTTTTTTCAGAATTAATGAGCAAATTAATTATAGATAATCCCGAGATTCGCGTTGAAATTGTAGAGTTGGGCGCGTATGAGTTGAAAAAAAGTCTGATTCTCCAAGAGGTTGATATTGCAATTTTATTAGGACCAACAAATGTAAATGAGGGTTTAATCGAGGAAATAACGTTAATCGAGGACGAGTTATGCGCTTTTATGGACAAAGATCATCTATTATCGTCGAAAAAAATGATTTCCTGGCCGCAAGTTCACCAATTACCAATGGCAATTTTTAATGAAAATTTTATGATTCACCATCAACTGATCGAGGAGTTTAAAGCTCAGCAAGTTAAGCCCAAAATTATCGTTACCTCTGGAAATTGGGATTTTTTGTTGCGGTCAGTAATTGGTAGTAATCTCCTGACCATTTTGCCAGCTCCGATTTTCGAATACTTCCCAAATAATAAAATTATCAAACGGCAATTTGACCAACCCATTGACTGGCAAGTGCTTATGTGCAGGTATAAGAAAAAAACTTACTCCCGAGTTGAAAAATATATTTTTGCGCAGATTATTGATCATTTCGATTCACAGTGAAGCTGTTAATGGCATCGCCATCCGCATTTCACAAAGAAAACAACTCGGTAGCATCAAGCTACTTGAGTTGTTTTTGGCTTAGCTTATTTTTACTTGACTGACTTTTTAACCAACGCAATTACTTCATCAACAGTACTTAGATTCAAAGCTTCCTCAGCCATTTTGGTCATTGCTTCTTTAGACAGCTCGCCGATTTGCTTTCTTGCTGCTAAAATTGATGTTGCCGACATTGAAAACTCATCAAGTCCCATGCCAAGTAACAACGGAATCGCCATTTTATCGCCACCCATCTCACCGCACATCCCGGTCCACTTACCTTCTTTGTGTGCAGCATCAATGACCATCTTAATTAACCTTAAAATACTTGGATTATACGGCTGGTAAAGATAAGCTACTTTTTCGCTCATTCGATCCGCTGCCATTGCGTATTGAATCAAGTCATTTGTCCCAATTGAGAAAAAGTCAACCTCTTTTGCAAATTGATCTGCTAAAATCGCTGCTGATGGAATTTCAACCATAATGCCAATTTGAATATCCGTAGCTACTTGAACACCTTCAAGCGTCAATTCTGCTTTAGCGTTTAGCAATTCCTGCTTTGCTGCTCTAAATTCATCAAGCGTTGCAATCATTGGAAACATAACATGTAACTTTCCGTAAACGCTAGCACGTAGCAAGGCGCGCAGTTGTGTCTTAAATAAATCTTTGCGATCTAGGCAGATTCGAATCGCGCGATACCCTAAAAACGGATTCATTTCGTGTGGTAGTTGTAAATATGGTAACTCTTTATCACCGCCAATATCAAGGGTTCGAATCACCACCGGCTGGTTTTTCATTGCTTCTAAAACCGTCTTGTACGCAACAAACTGCTCTTCCTCGGTTGGCAAATCATTACGATCCATGTATAAAAATTCTGTGCGATAAAGCCCGATCCCTTGAGCACCGTTAGCTAGTGCGCCTTTGGCATCATCAGGTGTCCCAATATTGGCAGCAAGCTCCACATGGTGGCCATCAGTTGTAACCGTTGGCTGATCTTTTAATTTCTTAAGCGTCAGCTTCAATTGCGCTAATTCAGCGATTTTAGCCTCATATTCCGCAATTTGCTGTGCTGTTGGCTGGGTAATAACAAGCCCTTCTAAGCCATCGAGGATCACTAATTCGCCATCGGTTACATCTTCTAAAATCGAGCCCATCCCGACAATTGCCGGAATTTCTAAACTACGAGCCATAATTGCCGAATGTGAAGTTCTGCCACCAATATTTGTTGCAAAGCCTTTAACATAACGACGATCAAGCTGAGCTGTATCCGAAGGTGTTAAATCATGAGCTACCACAATTACCGCCTCACTAATTGCCGTGGCATCATTTAACTTGACATTAAGTAAATAAGCTAAAATTCGCTTGCTAACATCTTTGATATCCGCTGCCCGCTCCCGGAAATACTCAGCTTCCATTGATTCAAACATCGCAACAAACTGATTCACAATCAAATTAAATGCAAAGGCCGCATTTACCGAATCAGCCTCAATCTTTGCAATTGTTTGCGCTAAAAGATCCGGATCTTGCGCAATATTAATGTGCGCATCAAACACCATTGCCTCGCCATTTCCTAAGCTAGCTACCGCCTTTTCCTTGATGGCTTCTAAATCAACAACTGCCTGCTTAATGGCATTATTTAACTGCGAAACCTCTGCTTCAACAGTTGATACTTTACTATCACTTACATCTAAAGCTACATCTTCTAATCTAAAAACCTTCGCAATAGCGATTCCATCTGATGCTGCAATCCCATTAAATTTACTCATTTTAGTTAGCTCCTTATCCTGTGTATCGTTGTTTTTTTACCACAAATATGTGACATATGTTAATAATACGATAAACTACCTTAGAAATCAATAGCAAAACTAAAATTTCTACCACAAAACGTTGATAAACTAGCGCAAAGGTTAGCTAAGCCACCAAAGCGAAAAACCATCCCCTAGCAAAAAAGAAAAAAAATACCACCACTTAGACTAAAATGTCTAAATGATGATATTAGTTCCCCTAAAAAACTTTATAGCTTAACGATGTTAGAAGCTTGTGGTCCGCGATCCCCGTCAACTACGT
>JGI990J12352_1000102_pt1 | contig 18874 bp, 11 predicted proteins | sample Intmic4MA4BA4MSA_FD_12352 | JGI IMG/M metagenome (IMG submission 12352) | reverse complement strand
AAGCGTTACCCATGATGCCAGCCACACCGCCGGTGAAGAAAGCTCCGATGATGGACACGAGAGGCACCGTGCCGAAGGCGGCGGCAGATGCAAACATAGCAACAAGCATACCCACAACAGAAGTGATGAAGCCGATCATCAGAGAGTTCGGCGCATAGGGGAAAATCGCCGGGACGTCAAGCGCCGGAATTGCGTTTGGAACCAGTTTGTCAGAGATGCCTTTGAAGGCCGGAACGATCTCGCCAAGGAACATCCGAACACCTTGAAGCAGAATCATAACACCAGCGGCAAAGCCGAGACCTTGCAGAATACCGAAGAGGATGAAGTTCTGCTCGCCTGCCCCACCGACTTCCGCGACTGTTTCAGGGCCTGCAAGGAGGACGAGGATGACATAGAACACCAGCATGACAACAGAGATTGCCACAGCTGTGTCTTTAAAGAAAGCGAGACCTTTCGGCACTTTCATGTCTTCCGCATTTTTCGTAGGATCCCCCACGAGCTTTCCGATATAGGCAGATGGCACGGTGCCGAGCGTGGTAAGATGAGCCAAGGCAATGTCGTTTGAGCCTGTGATTTTACGTATGACAGGCTGGGAAATAGCAGGTAGCACAGTAAGTAAAGCGCCTTGGATAATGGAGCCTAAGATAATGATCATCGTTGACTCGAACCCTGCTGCATAGAGCACATAAGCAACCAAGACGGAAGAAACCCACATCATGTGACCGGTCAAGAAGATGTATTTGAGGGGTGTAAAGCGTGCCAGTACGATATTGACCAGAAAACCAATTGCCATGATAATGGATGAGCCGGAAGCAATGACCGGTACTGCGTCAAGCATTGCACCGGAGATCAGCTCCGAACCCGTTGCAAAGCCTTCTAGATTGAAGACCAGCGGGAACATTGACACGAAGGGCAAGATCGCAGTAATGAGGACACCTACACCACCGGACAAGATCAACATCCCCAATGCTGTCTTAATTGTGCCAGCAAATACTTGTGAGCCGGTTTTCCGTTGCACGACCAAACCGAGCATTGCAACCAATCCCAAGATTAATGCAGGGGTTTGAACCACACTTAATAGAAACTCTAGAGCTGCCATAACTAATTTCCTCCTTCAACTTTATGATCCTTTGAACTTCCGCCTACAAAAGACCTTTTGCCTCCATGTATTCTTCAAGTGCCGCTTTTACTTCATCGGCTTTTACGACATTTTTCACGAATACGACATCGTCACGCCCTGAGAACTCATTACGGAAATCTTCCGCTGTGACAATGATGTCATGGCCCAGCCCTTCCATCGTACCCGCCGAGACATGCTCCACATCGGCATCTTTGATGCCGATCTGCTTCAGTGCAGTCTCCACACTCATTTTGAGAATCAGGCTGGAGCCTAAACCCATTCCGCAGACACATATGATCTTCATGACACACTTCCCTTTCTAAAACATAATGAAGAACCTTAAAGCGCTGAGATAAGCGGACTATACTGCTCGATATAGGCCGCATTAATTGCATCGCCTTTGTCGAGGTTTGAACTCACAAAAATCGGCGGATAAAAGCCATCGTTTACGCAGTTTTCTACGGTTTGTGCGATAACTGCCTCCATAATCGTGGCACCAAGTACGGTGGAGGTACCACAGAATTTTGGCTCAAGGCCGTCCATCTCAAGTATCGCGTCACCGCTGATACATTTTACATCAATGACCACATCTGCCGCATCTTTTAGATTCTTCCCACTGGAGTGACGAGAGGCGGTGCTGTCTGCAAATTGACGGGACACCAGCGCGACTACTTTCATACCTATTTTTTTCGCCGCAAGAGCCATATCCACAACAGCCGCGTTCCGGCCAGAGATAGAAGCCACGATCATGGTGTCGTCAGGGCTTGTATTTTCCAGTTCTAGGTACTTATCTGCAAAGCCCTCCACACGCTCTTGCATGGTGCTGAGTTTTGCCTTGGGAAAGAGTGCCAAATGGGGGATCAGCAGCGCGTTTACCGGCACCAATCCGCCTGCTCGATAGAATATCTCCTGCGGGAATGCCTGAGAGTGTCCGCATCCAAAGGCATGGATGACCCGTCCTTTTTTGATGGATTCAGCACAGTACGCCGCAGCCTCTTCGATCTGCTTACTCTCTTCTGAAAACTGTTTTTCCAGCTGTTCTTTGAGAATTTCATAATATTCTAAATACTTCATTGGGTCGCCTCTACTTCCTTAAACTTTTTCATGATTTCGTCTAAATCTCGGCCTTCACGCAAAAGCGTTAAGCAGTCATCGTTGTTCATGAACTTGGCAAGTCCGCCGAGCAGACTGCGGTGACTTCCGTTATCTACCGCAGCGAACAAAAAAGCAGCTTTGATTCGTTTCTCTCCCAGGTAGACAGGCTCTTTTAGAAGTCCCAATGTCATGGCGAGGTTTTGTACACCGTCTTCCGGTCTGCCGTGGAAGAAGGCTATGTCGTCAACCAGCACCACATATCCGCCGAACTGACGTACAGCTACTTTGGCGCTCTCCGCAAATTGGGGCAGGACTTCGCCATCTGCAATAAGGGGTACGGCTAAGAGATCGACTAAATTTTCCCAGTCTGTACAAACGATGTCCCTTAGCAGATGGCCTTCCTTTTTGAGTAAGCTTGTAATCATATTTCTCACCTCCTTTATCGATTTAAATCTTGCAGCACGCCACCGCATATGACGTGTTTGAGCGTATAGTCCGGGTTTAATATGAGAATATCCGCCTGTTTTCCAGGTGTCAAAGAGCCGACTTGTCCGTCAATCCCGATGGACTTTGCCGGGTTATAGGTCGCGGCGCGGAGCGCTTGTTCAAAGGGAACCCCAAAGGAAATCGCGGTCCGCATACAATCTGCAAGCGTGGTGACACTCCCGGCAAGTCCACCGCCCGAGAGCGTGGACATGTTCCCAGAAACCGTGATCGTCTGCCCGCCTAGTTCATATTGTCCATCTGCCATACCGCAGGCGCAGACCGCATCGCTGATCAGGCAGACCTGCTCGTCTCCAAAAAGTCGGAACGTTGCGCGGACCACAGAGAGGTGAATATGTACGCCATCTGTAATCAGCTCTACATAAGCCCCCGAATCAAATGCGGCGCCGACTACACCCGGTTCTCTGTGAGTGAACGCATTCATGCCGTTGAACAGGTGCGTTACATGGTTTGCCCCGAGAGAAAAGGCCTCCATCGCTTTGTCGTAATCAGCGGCAGTGTGTGCCAAAGAGACTGTACAGAGAGGCGCTACGGCTTGGATGAAATCTAAACTGCCCTCGCCCTCCGGCGCAACGGCAAGAATGCGGACACTCTCGCCACTTGCTTCATATAGGCGGGAGAATAGGGCGAAATCAGCGGGAATGATATAGGCGGGATTCTGCGCTCCCCGCTTTTCCTGACTGAAAAAGGGGCCTTCCAGGAGAATACCGCGAAGCACCGCCTGTCCCGGGATTGTTTGATTCACCAGTGGACGTGCCGTGGAGCAAATATCGAAGAGCGTTGCCTCCGGCAAAGCCATGGTTGTACCCAAAAAACTTGTTGTACCGTTTTGCAACAAAAACTGTGCGATGGTGCGGACTGCCTCAGGAGTACCATCGCTGAAATCAGCGCCCATTGCGCCGTGGATGTGGATATCTACCAGTCCCGGAACAACATAAGCGCCGGAGACATCTAATATCTCCTGTCCCCCTTGGTCAAAGGAGTCGCCCAAGGCGCAGATGGTGTCATCTGTTATGCTGATATCCATCTTGCGAAACACAAAGTCATCACAGAATACGATTCCGTTTTTTAAAATCATACAGGGCCTCCATTCTGCCATAGATCACATTCAACATCTGCATAAATCCTGAACGCGTTGTAAGAAGGTGTCAAAGTCGGGGCTGATGGCATACATGTCTCTGTTCAAGTGAAATCCTTCTACGCCAAATGGTATAGACGTCATTACCACTTTGGCGAAATAAAAACAGGTTCCTCGTTTATCCAATCAGAACACGGGAGAATCAGCGGAGTTCTACGTTGTACTCAAATTTATCGCCCCGCGCAATGCCTACGGCATATTCGATGAGTGTTTCTTTTTCGTAGGTGTAACGGTCAATTTTCATGCAAGGTGCGTCAGACTCTACTTGTAAGAGTTCTGCCTCATCAGCGCGGACACAGACGCTTTGTAGCGTTTCATTCGCCTTGGTGAAGTTCACATGATAAGTCTCTCTCATAATGGCATACAAAGATCCGGTCAAGAGACCTTCTTCGCTAAAATTAGGAAATCGCTTACAAGGCAAATGCGTTGTAACGATCAGCATGGGTTCATTGTCTGCGTAGCGCACTCGAGTGAAACGGAACAGTTCTGTGCCGATGGGACATTGCATCTTCCGCGCAATGCGCTCGTCACACTTGATCTGTTCAAAAGCAACCAGCTTGGTTGAAATCATTTTGCTGAGACGCTTCATAGACTCTGTGAAACTATAAAGCCCGCTCATTTCCTGGTTAAGGCGCTTCGCTGCGACAAAGGTACCCCGACCTTTATAGATGTGGACGTAACCGTCACTCTCCAAAGCGCCCATCGCCTGCCGGATTGTGGTTCGGCTAACGGCGAAAATGTCACAAAGTTCCCGCTCCGAGGGAAGCTTCGCCTCCTCTGCCAAGGTGCCGTCTTCCATTTGAGCAATGAGGGCATCCATTACCTGCACATAGGCCGGAATTCTGCTGTTTTTGTCAATTTGCACGATAAAGCCTCTTTCAGGACATGTCATGATGCCATTACCAGGAGTATATCATAGATATTCTGTGGGTGCAAGATGGTAAGAATACAGAAAAAATAGTTTCATTTTTGTGTAAAGTCACAGCGTAGAGCTTGTTCTTTTTCTATTTTAAAACAACACAAAATCCCCAGGAATACATCGGTATTCTAGCGGATTTTGTATGCTCCAAACCAGTAAGGTAAATCATTTAAATCTAAAACAGCTCGTATGTTATCAAATCTTCAAGTGTTTGGCGGCGAATGACTTCTTGCGCCTTGCCTTCTTTCACCATCACTACACTTGGGAGCAGATTTTTATTATATTGATTACTCATAGAATGTCCATATGCACCCGTTGTATATGTGATTAAAATATCCCCCTGCTTCGCTTCCGGCAACATACATCCTTCGATTAAAACATCTCCTGATTCACAGCATTTTCCTGCAATTGTTACTTTTTCAGTCTTTGGCTCATCCATCTTATTGGCGAGATCGCAGTCATACTTCGCCTGATACAAAGCAGGGCGCAAATTATCACTCATGCCGCCATCAATAAAGTAATACAATTTTTCCGGCGTCCGCTTTTGATAGCCGATGGTATATAACGTACTCCCGGCATTGCCAACAATGCTACGCCCAGGCTCAATCATTAACTTTGAAATATTAACGTTCTGTTTTAATAATTCTTCCTCAACGTATCCAACCAAAAGTTTTAACGACTCATCCAGTGGAATTGGATTATCATCTGCCGTATATTTAATTCCAAAACCTCCTCCAATGTTAAGGACAAGAGGTCGGTCGAACGTTTTAAGATAAGAAACAAGCTTTTCAATCGTTGCATACCAAGCTGTTAAATCAAAGATCTGCGAACCAATATGCGCATGAATACCCTCAAATATTAAATAGGGACTCTTATCTAGAAGCTCAAAGCATTTTCTTCGCTCATCACTATCCCAAGCAAATCCAAACTTAGAATCTATATGGCTTGTTATCACATACTCATGTGTATGTGCTTCAATTCCAACATTTAGTCTTAACATGATATTCATTTTTTGTTGATACTGATCCGCTAACCTGCTGATAACTTCAAGTTCCATGAAGTTATCACAAATAATATGCTCTACCCCCGACTTAAAAGCCAGTTCCAGCTCTGCAACACTTTTATTATTCCCGTGAAAATAAATGAGGTGACGCGGCATATTCGATTTAAGTGCAACAAATAATTCTCCGCCACTAACAACATCTATTCCCAACCCATATTCCGCAATAAGATTGATAAATTGTATGGCTTGAAATGCTTTTGACGCATAAATAATTTGTGTTGGAAATGTTTCTGATTGAAAATTATTTATAAATATATCCAATGTTTCTTCGATTTTGCTTTGATCGTAAACATAAAGCGGTGTCTTAAATTGGCGCACAAGTTCTGTCGCTTTTACTCCACCAATTGTTAATATAGACATAATGAATTCCTCCAATTTATTTTCTTATGAATCAACCAATCTGTTCGTAATAAAAAACGAGCAACGCAAGAGTTAAATGCCCTCCGCTACTCGTTTTATATCTTCATACAAAAGGAGAGTGCTTCATTTAACTCTCTGATTTGTAAGTGCTCCACCGAAAAAAATTCAGTGACAGTGCCATAGCTCTTAACGTGTCTACATTATATCATAATTGCCCGAAAATTTCTACAAACACCATAACACCAACGTTTACAAGCCTTAAATTACTTCTTATGTAATCCATTTTCCGAATGGCTTCTTGCCATCGTAGTGTCGTAAGACGCTTTCAACTTCGTATTCATCCATTACACTCATTCGCTCCAACGTGAATTCCGGTAAATCAGCAAAAGGAATTGTATTTGTACACATTGCTCCCATAGCTGGTTGTGGCGTCATATTACCTTGTACACCTCTTGTTCCCCCCCTACAAACGTATAATCTTCGCGTGTTGGATTTTCCCTGCTCATAGCGTTCTTTGTGCGTTTGTAAGAGTGCACTATCGGTAGCATTATCGTCTACCAAAGCAAGTCGAATACAGTGCATACTTAAGACCTCCTTTTTTCAGGCCAGTTTGGTATTTTCATCAAGTCTGCCATATCCCTATAAGCTAATATATATCCCTCTTCACTTCTATTTTCCAAAACTCCGCTGAAAGATTGCCGGTAGGGGCTGAATCAGCCACATGTAAGTGTCTCGACTCGAAAAAATCAATTGGAAACTAATTTTTTCTAATATTCATTTTATTTTAAAAGAAAATAAAATCCTCTGGAATACATTGGTATTCTAGGGAATTTTCGCTTTTTCCTCTCTTGCTGAAGCATTTAGGCACTTTTATATAATGCGCAAAACATGTAAAATACATATAAAATATTCTAGGGGGCCAAAGTATGCGTAATACCGCCATTTATGTGCGGCAGTCAGTAGACAAGAAAGACAGCATTTCTATCGAAAATCAAATTTCGATCTGCCAATACGAGTTAAAGGGAACCGCAGCAGAGGTCTACATTGACAAAGGCTTTTCAGGCAAGAGTACTGACAGGCCGCAATTCAGAAAATTGGTACACGACATTGAAGCTCGAAAAATCACTCGTGTTGTTGTTTACAAACTAGACAGGATCAGCCGCTCGATCCTAGATTTCGCAAACATGATGGAAATGTTTTCTGAGTACAATGTGGAATTCGTCTCTTCAACAGAGAAATTTGACACCACAACACCTATGGGACGGGCTATGCTGAATATTTGTATCGTCTTCGCCCAGTTGGAGCGTGAGACGATACAACAGCGCGTCGCTGATTCCTATCAATCCTGTATCCGCCGCGGGATGCGCGTGGGAGGATGTACGCCGCGCGGCTATAAGTTGGAATCCTTCAGCGTTGGGGACATTACAACGAAACGATTGGTAGCTGATCCTAAAATCGCAAAGCAAATCAATCTGATATTCGAGCTTTACGCCGAACCTGACGCTTCGTTACGGAGCATCGTCCGGTATTTCTCAGAGAATAAGCTTTTGCTTGCCGGAAAACCACTGTTTGCTCCAACTCTATCAAAAATGTTGCGAAATCCTACTTACGTGCAAGCCGATCAGGATGTTTATGAATTTTTCAAAAACACTGGAATTCAGGTTGAAGGCGATGCCGCAGATTTTTCAGGGCTTTCCGGCTGTATGTTCTATCGAACGCCTGATGGGATCCGTGTGCTCATCCCATCTCCGCACGTTGGCATTATTCCTTCTGAGCTTTGGTTGACTGTGCAAAGGAAGCTTTGGGCGAATCCCAGTTATCCTCCCACAGGTGCAAAAGCGAAAACATGGCTTGCAGGTCAGGTGAAATGTGGTCTTTGCGGATATTCTCTGATTGATTTGCAAAATCATAAATTCCGCTATATGCGTTGTAGAAACCAGATGGAAAGTAAACACTGTAATGGCTGCGGCACTGTTCGGACACATGAGCTTGAGCAAATGATCCACAAGCGAATTTTGGAACAGTTAGAGAAGCTTGGGCTACTTTCCAATTTCAAGGGAGTTGCAAGCAAGCGAAGTTGGAACAAAATGAGTCTCGACCAAAAGCATTACGTTATAGATATCTTAATCACTCAGATCCGTGCTACTGGCGAGCGAGTAGAAATCGAATGGAGGCACTGATTCGGGTATGGTTCGTGGCCTATTTTCCCCTCCTGTCTCTTTGGAAGGGTGTTAACCCCAGCTATGCCTGGAGAGGTCGAAATTCGAGTGCCTCGGCATGTTTCCGCTGCTGCTTTGTCAGTAAAGTACCTTTGTAAAAATTGATATTGCATGAAAAAGGCCTCCTAGTGTAGGATTCATTACACTAGGAGACTTTGATGCGCTCGAAAAAAGGTATCCCTTCAAGCCTCGCCCAAAGATAATGGCCTTGGACTAACATAAAATATGAGCAAGATTGTTTGGCAATCTAATGTTAAAAATTTAGAATGAAAAAGCCACAAGAGCGAATACTCTTGTGGCTTTTTCTGTGTTGGCGTCGCCATATCTTCCCGGGCAGTCTCCCGCCAAGTATTGTCAGCGCAGGTGAGCTTAACTTCTGTGTTCGGAATGGGAACAGGTGGACCCTCACCGCCATGGACACCAACTATCGTACCGCAAAAGGAACGGTAGCACTCTCTTCGTCAAGAAGAAAGTAAGCAAAGAAAACAAAATGTTTTCGCTCCTTACTGCCCTCTTCAAAGGGTTGCAGACAGGTTGTCTAGAAGTAATATAACACATATATCCAGGATTTGCAAGGATAAAATCATCCAAGCTCAGTCCCGTGCTCTAAGCAGTGTGTATGTTCTAGACGACGCTGTACCCTGAAAACTGAACAATGTGACTGAGGCAAGCAAGACTTCATGCTTGCATAGTCTTGACTTATGAGGTCAAGCCCTCGGGTGATTAGTACCAGTCAGCTAAACACATTACTGTGCGTACACCTCTGGCCTATCTACCAGGTAGTCTTCCTGGACCCTTACTCTAATAAAAGATGGGAGATCTTATCTTGAAGAGGGTTTCACGCTTAGATGCCTTCAGCGTTTATCCCTTCCATACTTAGCTACCCAGCTATGCCCTTGGCAGGACAACTGGTGCACCAGAGGTATGTCCATCCCGGTCCTCTCGTACTAAGGACAGCACTCCTCAAATCTCCTACGCCCGCAACAGATAGGGACCGAACTGTCTCACGACGTTCTGAACCCAGCTCGCGTGCCACTTTAATCGGCGAACAGCCGAACCCTTGGGACCGAATCCAGCCCCAGGATGTGACGAGCCGACATCGAGGTGCCAAACCTCCCCGTCGCTGTGGACGCTTGGGGGAGATCAGCCTGTTATCCCCAGGGTAGCTTTTATCCGTTGAGCGACGGCATTTCCACTCACATACCGCCGGATCACTAACTCCAACTTTCGTTACTGCTCGACCCGTCGGTCTCGCAGTTAGGCTGGCTTTTGCGTTTGCACTCTATGCACGATTTCCGTCCGTGCTGAGCCAACCTTTGAGCGCCTCCGCTACTCTTTAGGAGGCGACCGCCCCAGTCAAACTGTCCACCTAACAGTGTCCCCCGGCCGGATTCACGGCCGTAGGTTAGAAATTCAATCATACAAGGGTGGTATTCCAAGGTTGCCTCCACCGAAGCTGACGCCCCGGTTTCATAGGCTCCCACCTATCCTCTACATGCATGATCAAATCCCAGTATTAAGCTACAGTAAAGCTCCATGGGGTCTTTCCGTCTAGTTGCGGGTAACTGGCTTCTTCACCAGTACAACAATTTCGCCGGGCGGGCTGTCGAGACAGTGCCCAAGTCGTTACGCCATTCGTGCGGGTCAGAACTTACCTGACAAGGAATTTCGCTACCTTAGGACCGTTATAGTTACGGCCGCCGTTTACCGGGGCTTCAATTCAAAGCTTCGCGCCGAAGCGCTAACCTCTCCTCTTAACCTTCCGGCACCGGGCAGGCGTCAGCCCCTATACGTCCTCTTTCGAGTTAGCAGAGACCTGTGTTTTTGCTAAACAGTCGCTTGGGCCTTTTCACTGCGGCCGGTCAAAGACCGGCTCCCCTTATCCCGAAGTTACGGGGTCAACTTGCCGAGTTCCTTGACAACCCTTCTCCCGTTGGCCTTAGGATTCTCTCCTCATCTACCTGTGTCGGTTTGCGGTACGGGCACCTAACTAATACACACAGCTTTTCTCGCCACAGAACATCGCCGACTTCGCCTCATTTGGCTCCCTTACGCCCGGGTCAACCAACGCCCGGGATCAGCTATTTCCATGTGTCCCTGTGCTTAACAGTTTCGGTGGTTACGGAATTTCTACCGTATGTGCATCGACTACGCCTTTCGGCCTCGCCTTAGCTCCCGACTTACCTTGGGCGGACGAACCTTCCCCAAGAAACCTTAGATTTTCGGCCATTATGATTCTCACATAATTCTCGCTACTCATTCCGGCATTCTCACTTCCATATAGTCCACTGCTCCTCACGGTACAGCTTCACCCCATATGCAACGCTCCCCTACCCCTGCACACATAGTGTGCAAGCCTAGTCTTCGGTTATACACTTAGCCCCGTTACATTTTCCGCGCAGAGCCACTCGACCAGTGAGCTATTACGCACTCTTTTAATGAGTGGCTGCCTCTAAGCCAACATCCTGGTTGTTTCTGCAACTCCACATCGTTTTCCACTTAGTGTATATTTGGGACCTTAGACGTAGGTCTGGGCTGTTTCCCTTTCGACTATGAAACTTATCTCACACAGTCTGACTGCTATGAACCGATTATGTGGCATTCAGAGTTTGATAGGGTTCAGTAAGCTCATCGCCCCCTAGCCCATTCAGTGCTTTACCTCCACTAATCTATCATAACGCTAGCCCTAAAGCTATTTCGGGGAGAACCAGCTATCTCCGAGCTCGATTGGAATTTCTCCGCTATCCACACCTCATCCCCGGCTATTGCAACAGACGTGGGTTCGGCCCTCCATGAGGTTTTACCCTCACTTCAGCCTGGACATGGATAGGTCGCACGGTTTCAGGTCTATTGCATATGACTATACGCGCTATTCACACTCGGTTTCCCTTCGCCTCCGGTACGTAGTACCTTAAGCTTGCCACATACAATAACTCGCCGGACCATTCTACAAAAGGTACCTCATCAGCCATTAACGGCCTTTGAGTGCTTGTAAGCACAAGGTTTCAGGTTCTATTTCACTCCCCTCCCGGGGTACTTTTCACCTTTCCCTCACGGTACTGCTCCTCTATCGGTCATCAGGTAGTATTTAGGCTTGGATGGTGGTCCACCCACATTCCCACGGGATTTCACGTGCCCCGCGGTACTCTGGATACCCGCCTCTCATGTTCATTTTTCGCCTACGGGACTCTCACCCACTACGGTTGGCTTTCCCAAAAACCATTCGGCTAAACTTACATGAGATTATGCAGGTCCAAACCCCAGCCCCACTATCCGAAGATAGCATTAGACTGGTTTGGCCTCTTCCGCATTCGCTCGCCACTACTAACGGAATCTCTTTTGATTTCTCTTCCTCGCCCTACTTAGATGTTTCAGTTCAGGCGGTTCCCCACGTACAGCTATGTATTCACTGTACGTTGACACGGTATTGCCATGCCGGGTTTCCCCATTCGGAAATCTGCGGGTCAAACGCTTATGTGCAGCTAACCGCAGCTTATCGCAGCTTGTCACGTCCTTCATCGGCTCCTGATGCCAAGGCATTCCCCTTGCGCTCTTTCTAGCTTGACCTCGTACACCGCCTATTGCTGGTTGGCGGTGCGATTTAATCACTAGTTTGTTCAAGAATTATGCAAGCATTCACAAAGAAGTTTGTTTGAAAATTGTTTTACCCTAAAAAGTTCCACAAATTAAAAATTTACTCTTCTGTTGCCTTGCTTGTCTTTTGTCACATTGTTCAGTTTTCAAGGTACAACTTCCAGTCTCTTTTGAAACCAGATAGAAATCATTGATTCACTCAATGCCTTCTATCCACTCTCAACACAAACAAATTCCAATATTACAGTGGTGGGCCCAAGTGGACTCGAACCACCGACCTCACGATTATCAGTCGTGCGCTCTAACCAGCTGAGCTATGGGCCCTGGTGGAGGTAATCAGGTTCGAACTGATGACCCCCTGCTTGCAAAGCAGGTGCTCTCCCAGCTGAGCTATACCCCCATATCTCACCACACTCCATCTCTGAAGCACGTCCAGGCTCTACCTGGTAAATTAAACAATGTAAGCTTCGTTAAACATCTTCTCGATGAGTCCTGACCTAGGATTCGTCTGACATCTTGTGCCAGACTGTTCTCCATAGAAAGGAGGTGATCCAGCCGCACCTTCCGATACGGCTACCTTGTTACGACTTCACCCCAATTATCAAGCCCACCTTCGGCCGCGCCCTCCCTTGCGGGTTAGACTACAGACTTCGGGTGTTCCCGACTTTCGTGGTGTGACGGGCGGTGTGTACAAGGCCCGGGAACGTATTCACCGCGGCATGCTGATCCGCGATTACTAGCAATTCCGACTTCATACAGGCGAGTTGCAGCCTGCAATCCGAACTGAGACGATTTTTAGGGATTTGCTCCACTTCGCAGTATTGCTTCCCTCTGTTGATCGCCATTGTATTACGTGTGTAGCCCAGGACATAAGGGGCATGATGATTTGACGTCGTCCCCACCTTCCTCCGTTTTGTCAACGGCAGTCTCGCTAGAGTGCTCTTGCGTAGCAACTAACAATAGGGGTTGCGCTCGTTGCGGGACTTAACCCAACATCTCACGACACGAGCTGACGACAACCATGCACCACCTGTGTGAGACGCCCCGAAGGGAAGCTCTATCTCTAGAGCGGTCGTCTCCATGTCAAGCCCTGGTAAGGTTCTTCGCGTTGCTTCGAATTAAACCACATAATCCACTGCTTGTGCGGGCCCCCGTCAATTCCTTTGAGTTTCAATCTTGCGATCGTACTCCCCAGGTGGAATACTTATTGTGTTAACTCCGGCACGGAGGGGGTCAGACCCCCCACACCTAGTATTCATCGTTTACAGCGTGGACTACCAGGGTATCTAATCCTGTTTGCTCCCCACGCTTTCGCGCCTCAGTGTCAGTTAATGTCCAGCAGGCCGCCTTCGCCACTGGTGTTCCTCCTAATATCTACGCATTTCACCGCTACACTAGGAATTCCGCCTGCCTCTCCATCACTCAAGAACTACAGTTTCAAATGCAGGCTATGGGTTGAGCCCATAGTTTTCACATCTGACTTGTAGTCCCACCTACACGCCCTTTACACCCAGTAAATCCGGATAACGCTTGCCACCTACGTATTACCGCGGCTGCTGGCACGTAGTTAGCCGTGGCTTGTTTTTCAGGTACCGTCATTTTTTTCTTCCCTGATCAAAGAAGTTTACAACCCGAGGGCCTTCTTCCTTCACGCGGCGTTGCTGGGTCAGGCTTTCGCCCATTGCCCAATATTCCCCACTGCTGCCTCCCGTAGGAGTCTGGGCCGTATCTCAGTCCCAATGTGGCCGGTCAACCTCTCAGTCCGGCTACTGATCGTCGCCTTGGTAGGCCATTACCCCACCAACTAGCTAATCAGACGCGAGCCCATCCTTCGGCGATAAATCTTTCATATACAGACCATGCGATCCGTATGCGATATGCGGTATTAGCAGCCGTTTCCAGCTGTTGTCCCCCTCCGAAGGGCAGGTTGCTCACGCGTTACTCACCCGTCCGCCACTCACCAGCGCAACTCATCACCCCGAAGGGTTCAAAGCTACAAGGTTCGTTCGACTTGCATGTGTTAAGCACGCCGCCAGCGTTCATCCTGAGCCAGGATCAAACTCTCAATAAATGGTATCTACAACCAAGCTCTCACTCGGCTACAAATCATGTTTTGAGTTTCAAAACTAGCTTAAATATCTCAAAGTTACTTTTCAAGGGTTACATTGACGCTTCAGCCAATAGGCCAAAGTTTCAGAACCCTTTCCAAAGGTCCTCATCAATGTCTCTCGTCACTTACATTGTTTAATTTACAAGGTACAACGTCCGGGCGCCTCGCCCGAAGCAGATCACTATCTTACCATACCTATTTCGATATGTCAACTACTTTTTTCAAAATAATTGTTTTTCTTATCGTGACCTTCTCGCTTCGTCTTGGCACCCAGACATACTACCATACCGCCTCATCCTATGTCAATACCCTTTTCCCCTTTTTCTTCTAACTTTTTGCAATTTACGCAAATTCACCCTGCCCCTACACGAAATTAGAGAGCCTGCGCACAATTGCACCGACTCTCTAATTCTTTTAGTCTTCAAGATACTCTAATTCTTCCAACTCTTCTTCATACTCTAACTCTTCAAAGTATTCCAAATCATCCCAGTCTTCCTCATCTTCAAACTGATTATCGAAACCTGCCAAAAGCTCCTCCGCCACCGAGACGAAAAACGTACTAGGTACAATCTCTTCTAAAAATTCCGTACCCTCATAAGAAAGCTCCGCACGAATCTCTTCCAAAGCGTCACGCACCAAAGTCACCCCTGCTACTGCCGCTACGGTCTGCTGACTGCCATCCATAGACATGATAACCGCATCGCCCTGCACAGGCAAACGCAGAATGATGTGATAGCCAAATCCACTGCGGACAGGCTCCCCCACCTCTCCAATCGCCAAAGATTCCGTACCTTCAGTAAACTCCGGCACCATAACGTCAGGCTCAAAAGTATACCCATCTGGATTCATTTCCATCCCCGGATCTTCACCATAAGCCGCAATCATCTCATCAAAGCGAGCAAACAACGCATCACCGGATAACGCCTGCAACTCTTCAAACAATTCCAGCGCGCGCTGGGTCGCTTCTTCGTCGCCGTCTTCCTCGGCTGAGATCAGGATGTGCTTCGCCCGCAAAATACCCTCAGACTCCACAAAAGCTTCAATCTCCTCTTCCGACACGTCAGCCCCGTCCTCGCCGTAAAGAGCGGTTTGGATCGCAGTCTGCATAGCAGATACCTCATTGATCAGGATAAATACATCCTCAGTCAAATGGTTCTCTTCCAAAAGATCCACAAAGCCCGCCTCGTCCAGACCGTGCTGTTCCATATAGAAATCGCGGATCTCTTCATAAAACGCCAGAAAATCTTCCTCAAGCTCTGCTCCGCTCTCGTAGAACAAAACCTCCACCGCACGGCGCGCTAAAGCCGCATCTTTAGCGAAGCGGATGGCGAACTCATTATAGCTCACTTCCTCATCGAACAGGCTTTGTATCTCAAATACATCATCCCAATCCGCAATGCGTCCGCCGGACTCTAATAGGTTGCGGCTACGCAGAAGGTCATAATAGAACTCCGCCCACAAAACCGGACGCGCACCTTCTACTTCAAGTACCACGGCCTCCGGATCAAGTCCGCCCAAAAATTCCCCTGCGACCTCTAGTGCCTCAAAGTCTAAGCCCGCCTCGTCCTCCGCCGATGTGCCCCCGCCGCAAGCGACAAGCGAGCCGGCAATCAATAGCACCGTAAGCAGTAGGCAAATTCCTTTTTTCATCATGTTATCTTTCTCCATTCTGTATTTGTATCCCACTATTATAGCATAAAAGAAAAAATTTAACCAGTAGGACTACCATAAGCCCGCACAAAAGCCGTCGCCTGATCAATCACAGGCTTCTCAGCAACTAGTTTAAACTGGATGGCCGGCGTATCCCCCGCCAAAATCTTAATCCGCCCCTGAAACCCCGCAAGCGCATAAATCGCTGAAACCCGCTCCATCTCAAACGTCTCTATCAGAAAGCGGAATGTTAGCAGTAAGCCCTTCTGCACAATCTCACAAATCCCAACTCTCGAAGCCTCTCCCCGAAGTCGTGCCACTTGGACTAGTGTCACAACGCTCTTTGGCGGCTCTCCATAGCGGTCGATCAATTCATCAATCACATCCGTCTCGTCCTCTTCCGTCCGAATCAGGGCGATGCGGCGGTAGAGGTCCATCCGTGCCTCGGGCGAGGACACATAGCTTGCAGGAATATTCGCATCAATAGAAAGATCAGCCGCACACGCAGAGCGAACCGAAGGCGCCTCTCCCTTCTCCTCCAGAACTGCCTCTTGCAAGAGCTTCAGGTACATGTCATACCCCACGCTGGTCATATGACCCGACTGCTCACTGCCCAATACATTCCCCGCACCCCGAATTTCAAGATCCCGCATCGCGATCTTGAAGCCTGAATTAAACTCAACATACTCCCGAATCGCCGCCAGACGCTTGGTCGCAACCTCAGTCAGAATTTTGTCCCGCCGATAAGTCAAGTAAGCAAAGGCCGAGCGATTACTGCGCCCCCCCCGCCCTCGAATCTGATGCAACTGCGCAAGCCCAAGATAATCAGCGTTCTCAATAATCAGCGTGTTCACGTTGGGAATGTCGAGGCCGGTCTCTATTATAGTGGTGCATACCAAAATCTGACTTTCCCCCGAGACCATGCGCTCCATCGCGCGGCTCAGGTGCGCCTCATCCATCTGACCATGCGCCACAGAGATTTGAACGCCCTCCATCAAATCTGCAAGCCGTGCCACCGTCCGCTCAATCCCCTGCACACGGTTGTGCAGATAATACACCTGCCCGCCGCGCGCAAGCTCCCGCCCGATGGCGTCTGCGACCACGTTCCAGTCATGCTCCAGCACATAAGTCTGAACCGGCTTTCGGTTCTGAGGCGGCTCCTCAATCGTTGACATGTCACGGATGCCCGAAAGCGCCATGTTCAAAGTCCGCGGGATCGGCGTGGCAGAGAGAGTAAGCACATCCACATTTCGGCTCATCTCCTTCAACCGCTCCTTATGGCTGACGCCAAACCGCTGCTCCTCATCTACAATAAGCAAACCCAGATCCTTAAATTTGATCTGCTTCTGCAAAATCTTGTGCGTGCCGATCACAATGTCCACACCGCCCTGTTCAATGGCTTGGATGGTCTGCCTCGTCTTGGCCACACTTTGGAAACGGTTGAGCACCTCAACACGTACAGGATAACCGGAAAACCGACGTAGCACAGTCGCATAATGTTGCTGTGCCAGCACCGTGGTCGGCACCAAGATGGCCGCCTGCTTACCATCCAGCACACACTTCATCACCCCGCGCAAAGCAACTTCCGTCTTCCCATACCCCACATCTCCGCAGAGCAGACGATCCATCGGAATGTCCCGCATCATATCCTGCTTAATCTCACGGATTGATTCCAGCTGATCCCCCGTTTCGCTATACTCAAAAGCCTCTTCAAACTCTCGTTGCCAAGCCGTATCAGGCGAGAAAGCATGCCCCCTCTGCCGCTGACGCTCAGCATAAAGCTGAATCAAACCTTTTGCCAAATCCTTGGCCGCACCCTTCGCTCGTGTCCGCGCCCGCGTCCAGTCACCACCGCTCATGCGGGAGAGTTTGACAGTCCGATCCTCACCCCCCGTACCGATGTACTTGCTGACCAAATCAAGCTGTGTCGCAGGGACATAAAGCGTATCCGTGCCGTGATAGGCGAGTTTGATATAATCCTTCTTCATCCCGTCAATATCCATCGGCGTAATCCCGACAAACCGCCCGATGCCGTGATGCTCATGCACCACCAGATCGCCGGGGGACAGGTCGGTAAAGCGTTCTATCTGTTTGCCCCGTCCCCGCGTCTTACGCGTGCGACCGGGCGTGCTTAGAAGCTGCCCTTCCGTAATCACCGCAAGCTTCACAGAAGGGTACTCCATTCCGGCCGAAAGATTTCCAACCGTCACCATACAAGCACCGGGCGGAGGCAACGCCTCAGACGGTGTAAGCGAAATCTGTACAGGAAACCCCATCTCCTGCAAACGCGCCGCAAGCCGCTTCGCGCGCTCGGCATTTCCGGCCAAGATCAAAGTGCAAAATCCCTGCGCTGTATAATGCCGAATGTCCCCCTCCAGCGTCTCCATACTACCGTTGTAGGACGGCAGTTGCTTAGCCAGAACGCTCACCAATGCCTGCGGCTGAAAGGGCAATCCATGTCCTCCGCCGGCAAACTGCTCCAATATCAAAGAAACACGCGTTGTAAGGCGCTCAAAAACCGTCGCAAAAGGTTGCACGAAAAAAGCCAAAGAAGGCTCCAAAACCCCCGCCTCCTGCGAAGCTGTGAGAAAATCTTTATGCTCGGCAAGATAAGTCCGCGCCCGCTCGGAAAGACGGCTAAGCTCGCTGAAACAAACAATACAATCTTCCGAAATATAATCAGCAGGCGTGACAAACGTCTCATAAAACAAAGCCATGTACCGATCCAAAGGCGGCAACATCCCACCGCCTTCCAAAAGAGCAAGATCCGTCTCCAACAACCCCACAAGGTTTTCAGACGCATCGCGAAGCCCCGCCGCCCGATCCCGCAACGCACGCAAATCCTCACAAGCCCCGGAAATCCCCCGCGGGTGCAAAGTAGGCAAAACCTCCCGCGTGGGCAGGATGGTCATCTCATCCAGCAAATCACCTCGACGCTGGGTTTCAAGATCAAAACGCGCCAAGCAATCCACAGTATCGCCCCAAAACTCCAAGCGGACAGGCATCCCCCCCGGGGAGAACACATCCANAATCCCGCCCCGAAGCGCAAACTGTCCCACCCCCTCAACCTGCTCCGCCCGACGATAGCCGGCTCGCACCAAG
>JGI990J12352_1000101_pt1 | contig 18908 bp, 14 predicted proteins | sample Intmic4MA4BA4MSA_FD_12352 | JGI IMG/M metagenome (IMG submission 12352) | reverse complement strand
TAGAGTGTGGAAACATTAGAACTTATTGTATCGTTTGCCATTGGCATTGCTTTAGTACTATTACTTGGCTGGGTTTTTGCGTTAAAAACAAAAGGCTTGTTGCGTATTTTAATGAATTCTGTTGCAGGCACAATTTTATTAATTGCCTTTAACTTATTTAAAATTGTTTCGCTGCCACTTAACCCTCTTAATGCCCTACTGGTTGGTTTTTTGGGTGCACCTGGCATAGGGATAATATTTTTAATCACGATGTTTTTATAAATATTGGGCAAATACAATTAACCCACTGCGTGTAGTGTTACATACAGTGGGTATAGTAATTATGGGGTTATTTTATCGTATTAGGATGCTTAAAGAATCTTTTAAACACAAACATATCTCCTACAATACCTCTATTGCGTTTTAACGGGTGTTTTTTCTAAGAAAGAATTGACCACTACGCTCAAAATTGTTTCTAACTATTAACACAGCGACAGTAGTTTTAGGGGTCTAAAAAATTTCTTTACCTACAGCTAAATTTGTTTACAGCTTTTGTGCAAGTTGGCTCTTTTAATCTATATTACGTTTCATAACCACAATCGCATTTTTTTCTAATCGAGAAACTTGAGCTTGCGAAATACCTATCTCTTCGCTTACCTCAATTTGCGTCTTTCCTTCATAAAAACGTAACATTAAAATTTGTCGCTCTCGTTCNCTCAGCNTATCCATCGCTTGTGAAATAGATACACTNGTAAGCCAATTTTCATCTGTGTTTTTTAGGTCTGACAATTGGTCCATAATCATAACGGTTTCACCTCCGTCATGGTAAATAGGGTCAAAAAGNGAAATGGGGCAAGAAATCGCATCCATGGCATATACCACTTCTGCAAGTGGTAACTCTAACGCTTTGGCTACATCTTCTAAAGATGCTTCTGCGTTACCGTTAGACTCTAGTTGCCCACGTGTTTGCAACACCTTATACGCCGTATCACGCACCGACCTACTTACCCTAATAGAAGAGCTGTCCCTTAAAAATCTTTTGATTTCTCCCATTATCATCGGTACGGCATAAGTGGAGAAACGCAAATTTAGGCTGGTGTCAAAATTTTTCATAGCTTTGATTAAACCAATACAGCCTACCTGAAAAATATCATCGATGCTCTCTTTTTTACCGTAAAAACGTTGCACAATACTAAGCACAAGCCGTAAATTTGACATTAAAAATTCATCTTTAGCTAGTTCGTCCCCTGCTTGCGCCCTGTCTATTAGCGCAAGTGTTTCTTTATGCGTAAGTTTGGGTAATGTAGAAGTATTGATTCCGCATATTTCTACTCGTCCGTTCATAAGTTCCTCCAAAAATTTATCTTACTTGGCTTTTCTGTACTGTCGCAACAAGAACAGAAAGTCCTAGAGGTATTTTTAACGAACTAGCTTATCATTATGCGCATTTATGGCGCAAATCAACATGTTTCAAGCATTTTTTGTAGAATTTTGACGTTTGTATAAAGTAACTCATTTACTATTGAGTAGCTATTAATAAAATCACTTTACTATATTGCGTAAACACAATTGCTTAAATACAAAAAATTTTCCTGAAAAGTTGTTACACGCTTGGCGTATGTTTTAGTGAAAAATACAAACACTATCCCCATATGTTGGTAGTGTTTTTTAAATCTATCATTTTGTTTTTGGTGATGTTGTTGGTTTTGCGTATTATGGGCAAACGGCAAATTGGTGAAATGCAACCTTTTGAGTTGGTAATTACATTGGTAATTGCCGAGGTTGCGTGTATCCCCATGAATGACCCTTACATTCCTATCTATTACGGCATTATTCCGATTGTAACGTTGGGTGTTTTGCATGTACTTTTGGCAGTTATTACACGCAAAAGCATGAAAGCCCGCAACATAATTTCGGGCAGAAGTGTAACGGTGGTAGATAAAAGCGGCATTAGATATGATAATCTTAAAAAAATGAATATAAACACCATTGACCTCCTTGAATCTATACGCACCGCAGGCTATGCCGATTTTAATACCATTGCCTACGCTATTTTTGAAACAAATGGAAAACTTTGTGTTATAGAAAAAAAATCTGACCCTAAAAAACCAACCCCTGCCTTACTTCCTATGCCGCTGGTAATAGACGGAAAATCTAATAAAACTAACTTAGAGTTAACAGGTGTTGATGTACTGGATTTAGAGAAGATTTTTAAAAAGAACGGATATAACAAAATAACAGACATTTTATATGCCGACATTAGGCAAGATGGTTTGGTATACGCAAGCCCTAAACAAGGCAATTATTTTACAGACAAACTTAAACTAACAGCAAGTGCAAATTGGTAGGTGCCCTTATCTATGAAAAAAGTAATTATTATGCTATCGTTATTTGCCATAGTATTGGGCATAGCCGCCGTAGACTTGTGGTACACACATAGCTTTTACAGTAATACATTAGAGTTACTGCAAGCGGCAGATATCAGCATACAAGTTAATAAAGAAAATTTAGACAATCCAGAAACTGTGCGACTATGCGACGAAGCCAATACGTATTGGGAAAATGGAAAAAAGCATCTTATGATGCTTGTAAACCACAACGTAATACGGCTTGTAGACGAGAAATTTGTAGGATTATTAGAACAAGTGCGTTGCAACAACAAAGACGACGCATGCGTAACTGTAAAAGTTTTAATAAGTAGCATTAAAGATTTACGTGAAGAGAATATCCCTATCCCTAGAAATATTATTTAGGTAGTGTTACGTATGATGTTTTATAAATATTATGCGGGTCGCAGAGGACCCCCGACCCCTACAGGTAGGTAAAAAATCATTGTAAATTTTCAATAGGTTTTCTACAGAATTTTAAATCACATGTAGGGGTCATGAGTTTTCTATAGGATTTTAACTTAGATGTAGGGGTCGCAGTCCCCTGCGACCCGCACGAAATGTATAAATTAAATACAATACAGTGCTCAAACCCATGAGATTATATTTATTTTATTATTTGTCATATGTTAAGAGTATCAATCCTTTATAAACTATTTTATATTGTGCGGGTCGCAGAGGACTGCGACCCCTACAAGGTTGTTAGAATTAATTACTCATTGGACTTTTTCCTCAACCCTGCAGGATTGTTACATTAGTTGCTTGTTAGATTTTTATCCAACACTACAAGATAATTCTGTTAATTACTGGCTGGATTTTTATCCAACCNTATTTGATATTTTAACATTGCTCATTTTTTATATTATAAAAATAATATTTTGCAACAAAAAAATAANAAANTGCCAACAAANAATAGTTTTATGGTAGGCAAAAAGGTGCTTGGNATAAANNCCNANCACCTTTTATTNACACACCCTANGGGGNNAGTCTTTTTNNCTACAACTACGCAGTAGCGATATTGTTGGCTGAACTTTGCATAACAACCATAGGAACAATCCCGAATGTAACAAAGCACAAAATCAAAACCAAGATAGGGTTAATATCTTGTGCGCCTGCTTTTTGCAAACGAACGCTTGTGGTATAATGCCAAATAACAGAGTAAATACCAAAAGTAAATAATGATAGTAGAATAAATAATCCTGTGCCAGGGCCTTCGCCTGTAGTGTTTCTAACTTCACTGTTGAATTTTATATGCCAAATAAGAGCATAAAAACCCAAAGTAACAAACGTTAAAACTACCATTAAACCAATTGAACGTTTTTTCATTTTTCTTGCCTCCTTTTATTATTTATTCTATGCGTGAATCACAATAAAATGCTTAAAGTTTAATTATTAGTTGCACATTGTTAGAATATAAGTACATTCTAACATAAAAACACAACATTCGTCAAGTAATTTCACATTAAAATTAAATTAAAATCTATATTCGTCAAGTAATTTTGGGTTAGAATTAAAAATTATACTTAAAAAACAACCAAAATAAAAGGTATTAAGCTACAAGGCTTTATCTTGCGGCTTAATACCTTTTGAGATGGTTGTAAAATGCTCGCTTGTTAGCTAAGCATTTTTACTTTTATTATCAAATACTATTTAGATTTTTTCACCGAAGTATGCTTTTTTGTAGATTTCTTCAATGTCTTTTAATAAGGGATATCTAGGGTTAGCAGGTGTACATTGGTCTTCAAACGCATTTTCTGCTAGGTAAGATACTTTATCAAAGAATGCTTTTTCGTCTACCCCACACTCTTTGATTGAGGTAGGCATACCTAATTTTTTCATTAAGTCTTGAACGCCTTTGATAAGTGCTTTTACTTGGTCTTCTGTGGTTTTACCACCAAAACCTAAGCGTTTTGCAATATCTGCGTAACGTTGGTCTGCAACGTATTCTGAATATTTGGGGAAAATCGGGAATTTATCGGGTTTTTGCGCATTGTATGCAATGATATAAGGCAATAATACGGCATTGGCACGGCCATGAGATAAATGGAATTCGTTACCCAATTTATGCGCCATAGAGTGGTTTAAACCTAAGAATGCGCTGGTAAATGCCATACCTGCAATAGCGGATGCGTTATGCACTTTTTCACGAGATAAATCGTCTGCGTTAGCAAAGCTAGAAGGTAGATATTCAAATACCAATTCTATCGCTTTCATAGCCAAACCGTTAGTGTAATCGTTGGCTAAAATAGAAACGTATGCTTCAATCGCATGGGTTAGTACGTCCATACCTGTATCAGCAACAATAGATTTAGGAACGGTTTTAACAAATTGAGGATCTATAATAGCAACGTTGGGCGTAAGCTCGTAGTCTGCTAGAGGGTATTTCATACCCGCTTTTTTATCGGTAATAACACTAAACGCAGTTACTTCAGAACCTGTACCACTGGTGGTAGGAATTGCAACCATTTGTGCTTTTTGACCCAATTTAGGGAATTTAACGGTACGCTTACGGATATCTAAGAATTTTTGTTTTAAATCACTAAAGTTGGTGTCGGGGTGTTCGTAGAATAACCACATACCCTTAGCCGCATCGATTGCCGAACCGCCACCTAATGCAATGATAACATCGGGTTTAAAGCTGTTCATCATCTCTACGCCTTTCATGATGGTTTCTACCGAAGGGTCGGGCTCTACATCAGCAAAAACTGAGTACTGAACTTTATCACTACGTTTATTTAAGTAGTGTGTAATTTTATCCACAAAACCTAATTTCATGATACCAGGGTCTGTTACAATCACCGCACGGCTAATATTAGGCATTTTTTCTAGGTATTGAATTGAATTGTTTTCAAAGAAAATTTTGGGAGGAATTCTAAACCACTGCATGTTGGTTCTCCTTTTAGCGATACGTTTTTTGTTAACAAGATTAACGGTAGATACGTTGCTTGTAGTAGAGTTGCGACCATACGAACCACAACCTAGCGTTAATGAAGGCATATTGGTGTTATAAATATCACCAATTGCACCTTGAGAAGAAGGTGCATTAACAATGATGCGGCCTACTTTCATTTCGGTACCATAACGTACACACAAATCATGATCATCACTATGGATAATCGCTGTATGACCCAATCCGCCTAAATCTAACATGCGTCTAGCATATTCAAAACCTTGATTTTCATCTTTAACGGTAAAATAAGCAAGCACAGGCATAAGGGTTTCTTTGCTTAAAGGATATTGAAGACTAGGCTCAGGTAATTTTGCAATCAAAATTTTGGTTTTAGGGTCTACTTTAAAGCCTGCTTTTTCTGCAATCCATGCCGCTGTTTGCCCAACAGGAGCTGCATTCATGCTTGATTTTTCTGCAATCCAAACGTAATCGGTAACTTTTTTGGTTTCTTCCGCCGTTAAGAAATGACAGTTATTTTCTTTCATGAATTTTTCAAATTTAGGTGCAATGACCTCATCTACGATAACCGCTTGCTCTGATGCACAAATCATACCGTTATCGAATGTTTTAGAAATCATAAGGTCGGTACAAGCACGCTCAATTTTAACGTTTTTGTTGATGTAGCAAGGAGAGTTTCCTGCGCCAACGCCCAATGCGGGTTTACCACAGCTGTACGCTGATTTAACCATACCAGGGCCACCTGTAGCTAAAATAAGCGATACGCCGTCGTGGTTCATAAGCTCTCTAGTGGCATCAATGCTAGGGTTTTCTATCCATTGAATACAATGTTTAGGTGCGCCTGCTTTAATAGCTGCCTCGTATAAAATACGTGCCGATTCTGCCGAACATTTTTGCGCCGAAGGGTGAAAAGCAAACACAACAGGGTTTCTAGCTTTTGTACAAATGATAGACTTAAACATGGTTGTAGAGGTAGGATTGGTAACGGGTGTAACACCAGCCACTACGCCCACAGGCTCTGCAACTTCTACAAAAGCTTCTAATTCGCTTTCGTCAGTAACGCCAACAGTTTTTACTTTTTTGATGCTGTTCCATACATATTCGGTAGCGAAAATATTTTTGATAACTTTATCTTCAAAAACACCTCTACCTGTTTCTTCTATCGCCATTCTTGCTAAGTGCATATGCTTATCAAGACCTGCAATCGCCATAGCGTGCGCAATTTTATCTACTTGCTCTTGCGACAACGCCATATACGCCTCTAATGCTTTTTGCGCATTGGCAACCAATACGTCTACTTCGTTTTTGGCATTTACTACATTTGTTTCTTTTGCTTTTTCAGCCATTTTTGTGTTTTACTCCTTGGAATTCTTTGTATACCATTCTAGTCTATCAAAACTCAAATTTGATGTCAACTTATAATTAGCCCTATCGAAAAATTTATTGATTTTAATTTTAAGCTTTATCGTCCTGTCTGCGTGTATTCGGGACCATCTCTAAAATCTCGCATAAAATCTAGATATCTATCCTCTAAAATAGCAACTCGAATATGCTTCATCAGATTTATTAGATAGGTAGTATTGTGTAAGGTAAGCATACGATGCCCTAAAATTTCGTCACAGTTGATAAGATGGCGCAAGTATGCCTTTGTATAGTTTTTGCAAGCGTAACAATTGCAATTAGGGTCTAGTGTAGTAAAGTCTTCTTTATATATAGCGTTGCGCACCACTACTTTACCTTGGCTTGTAAACGCTGTACCGTTACGGGCAATGCGGGTGGATAACACGCAATCAAACATGTCTATGCCACGCAAGACACCTTCTGCCAAACAGTCTGGGCTACCTACGCCCATAAGATATCGAGGCATATTTTGTGGAAGATTAGGCTTTAATGCATCTAACATTGCATACATCACAGGCTTTTCTTCGCCTACCGAAAGCCCTCCTATAGCAATACCACATTCAGCAAGAGGTAGGGTTTTTTGTAAAGATAATTTGCGCAAGTGTGCAAACATGCCACCTTGCACAATAGGGAAAAGCATTTGAGGGTGTGGATGATTAAGGGCAACCGACTCGGTGGCAACTTGCTTTTCGTTTTTCTCTTTTTCTGCCCTGCAACGCTCTAGCCACGCAATCGTACGGTGCAAGGCTCGCTCTACCTCTTTTTCGCCTGCATCTGCAGGGGCACATTCGTCAAACGCCATAAAAATATCTGCGCCTAGGCTTTGCTGAATTTGGGTAGCGTATTCGGGCGTAAACATATGTTTACTGCCATCTATATGCGACCTAAAAGCAACGCCTTCGTCCGTGATTTTGTTAAGTTTACCTAATGAAAAAACCTGAAAGCCGCCACTATCGGTTAGTATGGGCTTTTTCCAATTCATAAATTCATGTAATCCGCCCGCTTTTTGCACAATATCGTGCCCTGGGCGTAAATATAAATGGTAGGTGTTAGAGAGGATAATCTCCGCACCCGATTCATCTAGTTCGTACGGGGCAAGGCTTTTAACTGTAGCCAGCGTGCCTACTGGCATAAACACGGGCGTTTGAATGGTTCCGTGTGGTGTGGTGTATTCCCCTACCCGTGCACCCGATTGGCTACATGTGTGGAGCGTTTTGTAAGAAAATGTTTTTTTTATATCTTTCATGTTTTTCAATAACCCGAGATGCTGTTTTTAACATAAGCAGTGTAACATCTTTTAATATTGTCTGCAAGTAAATTTAAGCAACTACCCATTAAAAATTACACAAGAAAATTACCTAAAAAACACCTTACACATACGGGCGAAAACGCTTGACTTCCATTGTTGCGTGTGGCATACTGCTTTAGCAGTTTTACAGTTTAATTAAACAAACATACGGAGTTACATTCCCCTACCATGCAAACAAACGAACAAAAAAACGACAAACTCACACGTTTTACCGACATGTTGGTAAACAAAAGACTTAGAATCTTCTTGATTATGATTGCACTAACGATAGCAAGTATTGTTGCCATGTTTTTTGTGTACGAACACTTCGACATGGAACGCTATTTGCCAAGCAATTCTAACATGCGGGCAGGTCTTGCCATTATGGAAGTTGAGTGGGCACCTGACGCAGATGCCGATGCTACCCCAAGCGCACCCTCTACCCGTACCATCTTAGTAATGTTTGAAGGCTTAAGTGATGCGCAAGTAGACCTAGCAGAAGACACGTTTATAGGTTGGGAAGAAGATTCGGAATCTGCTATTACAGGCATTGGCGACTTTGATAAAAATTCTCGCCATTTTAGGATTAATGACGAACGTGGCAATTATACTTTATTTATTGTTTCTACACGCTTGACTGCAGGAAGTGATACCTTAGCATTACGAGATTACATAGTGCAATATTTTACGAGTGCTCCTCATAATTTTATCGTACACACCCACACACCGGGGGTTTCTGGCAACAATCTTTTAGATTTTATGATTCTTATCGCCGCTGGGCTTATGGTGGCAGTGTTGTTGGTAATGTGCAAATCTTTCTTTGACCCTATTATAATTTTTGCAGGCTTAGGTGTTGCTGTATTGATGAACATGGGTACCAATATCTTCTTTATTGGCGGTATTGCTGCCATGACCACCCCTATTGCAGGCGTACTACAGTTTATACTCTCTATTGTATGTACACTGATTGTATTAAACCGTTATAAAGCAGAGAAGAAGCGGCTTGCTTTGCCTGACAATGCGCAAGCTATGAAAAACGCTTTGCGCAACAGTTTTAAAACCATTGTTAGCGCATGCAGTGCAACCTTTATTGGGTTGTTGATGTTGCCTTTTATGTCTTTTACTATTGGGATAGAAATGGGTATCATTTTTGCAAAAGGCGTATTGTTTACCGTTCTGTCTATCTATACCATACTCCCCTCTGTTACACTTAAGTTTGATAAATGTATTACCGCTTGCGATAAAGACGTTTTAATGGCGAGATTTAAAAAGTGGAGAGCCTCTAAAAAAGGTTTAGTGGTGGCAGCAAACACGACAGTACCACAAGCAATTCAAGCTGAAAAAATTGTAGAGGACGTTGCTGTAGCACAAAATATACAAGAAAACAACGCAACTATTATAGCGGATGATATTCCTATAACTTCTAGCAAGACTTATGTGGTAGACGGCACAAATATTAGGGCAGACGCTACCGACTGTTGCCCTAAGTGTGACCCTACACAGCCTTTGTCTACGCCGACCGATTTAGACGATTGCGACCTTTTAAAAGCCAAGGGCATAAAGCCTGCTTTTGGGCGTTTTGCCTTTAAATTTAGGTATGCGCTTATCGCCTTTTTTGTAGTGCTTTTTGTAGGTGTAAGTATTGGGCAATCTTTTTTAACTACTCAATTTGCCATGCCTGTAGAAAATCATATCGATTTAACCTTCCCTAGGGATATGTTAGTAATTATATACAACAACGAAGACGAGCGTCATATCCCTGCGTTTTTAAATTGGCTAGATGATGTAGACGAATACGGAAACCCTCTGCGTAATATTCGTGAAATCAACTCTGTTGCTACAGACCTTTCTGAAATTATAACACCTTTTCCTGCAAGTGTTATCGCTATGATAACCGAAGAAGATATCTCTTTGGTTCAACAAGTTTTTGATGCCGCCAACGATTATGCTGGAACTGATACCATGAGTTTGTATGACTTTTTAGCAACGCTTGCATCGCCTGCATGGATAACTTTAGTAGAAAACAACCATGACGGAACACCTGAAGGCATAGCTGCAGCAGAAAGTGATGCAGAATTGATACGTTCAGGATTTGCTGAAATGTCTACAGGGCGACGTATGTTGCAAGGCGAAAACTATTCTCGTATGATATTAGAACTTGGTTATCTTGCCGAAGGCGACATAACGCAAGCATTTTATGAGGCACTAACCGAATATTTAGAAGTATTATTTGACCATTCTTTTTATCTTATCGGAAACGGCGCAATGGCATTTGAGCTTAATGCCACATTCTATTTGGAATATCTGCTTATCTCTCTTGCTCTTGCACTCGCCCTTTATGCCGTACTTGCCATTGCATTTAAAAAAGTGCTGTTACCTATTATGCTTATCAGTGTGGTGCAAGTTGCAATGTTTGTAATGATGACCATTTTGGCTATGACAGGCTCTGGCATATTTTTCTTAGCAATCTTTATTGTGCAAGCGGTTGTTAAAGGCTCTACCCTAGAATGGGGTGTGCTATTAGCCAACAGCTATGAGGAAGCTAGACGCACCATGCCCAAACGTCAATCTTTAATTTGGGCAATATTAAATTCTGGTAGGGTTATTTTAACCTCTGCTACAATTATGACCGTAGTTACAGGGGTATTGGGGCTTGTTATGAGCGGACAAGAAGCGAGCATTATGTTAGGCATGGCTCTTGCAACCCTAGCCTCTGCAGTGCTTACCTTACTAGTACTCCCCGCCCTGCTGGTAGTATTTGACCGTTTTGTAATTTCTAAAAAGAAAAATGGAACAGATGAGAAAGACGAGCCTAAACCTATTAGAGCAACTGCCACAGCAAGTGTATAAATAGCGAATGAATAAGCAGTAACTGCATCAATAGTAAATAAATAATTGTATAAAAAAAATCGGAGTGGACTTTAACCACCCCGATTTTTTTTGAGTTTATAGGGTTTAAATGATTCATTGCGATTTTAATACAACAATCTTACAGAGGTCAAGAGAAATCCAGCAAGCAATTGGATACAACAATCCTGTAGGGGGTCCGCATTGTTTAAACTGTGTGGATTTGTTTTTNATTACAAAATAATATTAAGGAATATCCAAGCAGTGATAGTTTGGTGCGGGTCGCNGAGGACTGCGNCCCCTACAGGTAGGTAAAAAAATCATNGTAATTTTTCAATAAGTTTTCTACAGAATTTTAACTCACATGTAGGGGTCGCAGCCCCCTGCGACCCGCACAATTAAAAACAACAACACCGCCCTAACCGTCCTATTTTTTACACCCGTAAATTTTACTACAATACAATTCTATGCTACTTACCTTATTCTGCCAACCTAATAATGGCTTTGATGTCGTTGGCACACAATTGGGCGTAATCTCCTAAAATCATATCTTCTGTATATACATCGTCTACAAGCTTTTCAATCTCGCAAGCACGCAACTTTATATCCGACAACCTTACGGGGAGATTAAGCGACTTGTAAAATTTTTCTAGTTTTATAATGGCTAAATCTATTTTTTCTTTATCAGAATTACCCTCTACTTGCATTACCTCAACAGCAAACTGCACAAGTTTTTCAGGCCTTTTGTTAGACATAAACTTTAACCATGCTAAAAATAAAATTGCCAACCCTTCTCCATGAGCAATATTATGTACACCTGATAAAAAGCTATTTTCTATCCTATGCGTTGCCCAATCNTGTAAATCTCTGCCCATATCTAACATGCCGTTATGGGCAAGCGTACCCAGCTTACAAAGCTCGCTCCANTACGCATAATGGGTATTGTTAGCGTACACTTTAGGTGCTAACTCAAAAACCGATTGAATGGCTGCTGTTAACAATTTATCGGTAACAATAACATGGTTTTGCGGAGAAAAATAACGCTCTAACAAGTGCGCTAAGATGTCTGAAACACCGTTTGCAATTTGGTTTTTAGGTAAAGTAAAACAATATTCAGGGTTGATGTACGCAAGTTTTGGAATAAGGTGCCTAGAACCCATTGCNTATTTGCGCCCCGACTCNTCCTCCCTAATTACTGTAAACGCAGATGCCTCNCTNCCTGCAGCAGGAATCGTAAGCACGGCAGCGATAGGCAATGCGCCATCAAGCTTATATTGCTTNCCTGTGTAAAAATCCCAAATTTTATCGTTAACTACACCTGCNGCNATACACTTTGCCTCATCNATTACGCTACCACCGCCTATTGCTACAATAAAATCTACNGCATGNGCTTTAGCAAACTCTATCCCTTTAAGCGCATGNGCTTTAGAAGGGTTTGCGCTAATGCCACCATACTCAAAGGTTGATATTTTTAAATCGTTTAATTGCTGTACTACGCTATCGAGTAAACCCGATTTTTTAACGTGGTTTTGCCCATAGCAAATAAGTACCTTGCTTGCACCAAGTTGCTTTAATTCGCTACCCAGTTTATTGTGGTTACTCTTTCCAAAAAGAATTTTTGTAGGGCTACTGTAAATAAAATCGTTCATATATCACCTCTTAAAATAAAATATACTAAGTATAACATATAAAAATACCAAGTGCAATGTTTTTAAAGAATATATAAAAATATTGCCCGCACAAATATAATAAATATGTGCGGGCAATATCATTTATTCTGTAACTTCTTTATCTTTGGTTAACAATTTTTTAATGCCTACACCTAACGGCAATACGCCAAATAATAGGAGTTGCGAAAACAACATAACCATACCTTGCAAATGGCGGTAAGATGCCATATCTTGCGCCTCTTGAATCGCCTGTGCCACGTTTTCTTCTACAATGGCACGCAAGCTTTCTGTGCCTTCAAAACGATACCACTCATTTAATGGAGTATCTATCAAAATAGAAAGGTCGGTATTTCCACTGGCGGCAATTGCACCGGATACAACTTCTGCCTGTACATACATTTGTATACGTGCATTTCTCTCGCCGTTGATAATTTCTCGGCTTAATGCATACGAATCGCTATAAAGTGGTAATACCATAGCCGTTATCATAAACAATGTACATAATACGCCCGTTGCGATTAACGAAAATTTAGACACTCTTTGCGCTTTTTTAAACATAGAAATCACAAAAAATACCGTTAGTGTTGCAAAAAACGTCAGCGCAGCCACATAGCCGAACAATGCACCCCATGCATTGTAGGGGTCTTCACCTGCAGCTATACCTAAGGTAGGGTTGTACACAATCCCATAATACTGTGCATTATAATGGACAAGCAATACAATAAACAAAATTGTACCTGCTAGCGTGATGGCCGCTAGCACCATTTTCTGATAATTTTTCTTTAAAAATTCCATTTTAAATTTCTCCTTAATAAAATATTTGGAAACGAACTATAGCAATTGTACAAACTACTTTAACGTAAAGAATCCAATAAAAGCCTAGGCACAAACAGTCTACCCCTGTCTGCATTGATGCCCGTGATGGTCCATAATGCAGGTTGCACAGATTGCGGTTTGTTCATAAAATAAACATTTACACCTACATCGTAGGTTACCCTTTTGCCGTTTAATATAAAATAGTTGTTGCCCGCCGTAAGCGTAACCGTATTGCTTCCGCTAGTAATCGTAAATACAACATCTACCCAACTAGAAGCATTATTTTGGTCGGGAGTACCTTCTCGGGTAAAATTGCTTTGGAATCTCGCTTGAGTAAAGGTAACGTCTACCCCCTCGATAAGCGATTCTCCATCTTGATAAATTTCCACAAACAAATCGTCAGTTAAAGACTGAAGATTTACTTGCATGGCATTTGCCAACATAAGCGCAATATCGGTGTTTTCGATATGATTGCTACGTCTACCAAGAAGTTCTTGATGCGAAAAACCTCTAGGCGCATACATGTAAAACGGAACATCATCGCCCGAATGCCAGTTGCTAGAAAACGTAATAAAGCTTTTTTGATTCATGATTGCGGCAAGCTGACGCTGTGCATCTTGCAAGTTTGCTGAAGAAAGAAACTGCATACCGTTACCACGCAAGTGCTCTTGCCCAGGCACCGCCACAACACCGCTAGAAGGAAAGGCCGTTCTAAAGCCTTCAATCATGCCGTGTACACGTCTTACCTGCCCAGGAGCAGTTAGGTGATAGGTATATAAATGCTCTGCAAGTTCGTCTAAATCTGCTCTGGAAGCATAATAATCCCAAAATGCATAGTCAATTCCGTATGCCGCCAAAACTTCATTATGGTTATCTGCCCAATCTATGTAACCTTGCTGGGGATGCCAAACACGGGTACGCCCCGTTACAAACAACTGTAACGCTGCCTCTGTACTGCGACCCGCCCCCATCACTGCCCTACGCAAAGGTGCTAACATTTCCCAAGGAGCTTCGTCAAATGTCCAAGGCCCTATACCCGACGCCCCAGGGATATCAAACGATAAATCGCTAGAACTTATGGTAAGCCCGCCCGTTGCATGGTCTGACGCAAGTACTACAATGGTATTGCCACAACGTTTTGCAAAATCAAGTGCCACTTCAAAGGCTCTATCAAAGGCAAGAATATCGCTGGTTAAAGCCACTGCATCGTGTACGTGCGCCGCCCAATCTATTTTGCTACCCTCTACAAGCAAGAAAAAACCATTGCGATTACTACTAAGTAACTCGATTGCTTTTGCAGTCATTTCTGCCACAGACGGCTCACCTAAATCGGGACGCAACCTTCTATCAATATCATAAGAAAGGTATCTATAATTTTCGCCCAACATCGTTAAACCACCGTTAAAGTCGCCCCATACACGTAAATCCAATGCATTAGTAGAGGTAGGGCGCAAAAGTGTGTTCATTTGCGCACGAGTTCTTACCACTTGGTAACCTTCGTTGGCGACATGTTGCATCCAAGTATTTTGCAACACAATCCTCCTGCGGCTAGAGTCTACCGTATAGCCTTCTGCATTAACAAGCCTTACGCCACCCCCTGGGTTGCCTGGCAAATCTAAACGCTTATAACCGTCTGCCACAATCGTATACGATTGCGTTTCTGGGTCAAAACTTTCGGGAAGTCCACGGCTATATTCATTAAAAGACCTTACTTGTGCAGAGCCTGTACCTAGCACCACGTTTGGCCTATTGCCTAATATTTGTCTTGCCAAATTGTCATAGTTAAAGCGTGCCACCTCATGCGACATAAAAGCAGCGGGCGTAGCATGCATAAATTCGCTGTTCATAACCAAACCTGTAGACATGCCAATAGAACGTGCCGCCTGCATAACGGTAGCACGAGGGTCATCGTTTGCATCTAAACCAATTCTTAAATTGTTGCTTTTATGGCCTGTAGCCATAGCCGTACCTGCAGGGGCAGAATCCGTGATAGGGCCACCTGCCCATGTAGTGCGCACAAGTCCTTGCACATGCTGGTCCATGGCAAGCCTTCTCTCACCCGTAAACGTCCATGCTTCTTCGGGCTGGTCGGGGTTATCGGGCTGCATAAACCTTGCAAGTGTAGTAGCAGACAAACTCATGCCGTCGGGTACCATTAAAATGATATTTTTAATCCTGTTAGAGGCACTGCACCCTGTAGCAATGGTTACTACAGGCAACATTAAAGCCAATACAACTAAAAACGTAATGGTCGCTTTTGTCTTTTTAGAAATAGTTTTTAACTTTTTTAACATTCGTATTATGCTGGGCAAACTTAACAAATTATGGTATAGCCCTTCTCTCCTTTGATAGAACAAAAATGTTCTATAAGNGCAAGAATATGGTTAATTGATAAAAAAGTCAAATAAACGTCTAAGCACAATAAAAAAGAAAAATTATTTTCTTTTAAATTTGCCCATAAGAAAAATTTTTCTCTTTTATTGCCACTTAAAAAGAAAACCTTTCTCTTTTTAACATACCCCAAAAGCGTGCATTGGCATGAAGATATGGCACCGCCCAAAAGGCTTAGTTAACAAAAAAACCCACTCCGAAAAATGTTCGAAACGGGTTTTGTTTGGGGTTTTAACAACCTATTTTATTTTTTTAATTTCTTTATAACTGAATCGCTTACATCTTCTATGCCATCGGCCATATCATCTCTTAAACCTTGTAGCAATTTGCTCTGTGCCGCTTGTCTTTTTTTTTCTTCGATTTTGTCTACAACAACAGACTGCATCTCTTCTACTTTTTGGCGCATTTTACGACAATTATTCATTGCCAACGCACCACCGAGTAATCCGATTGCTGCGCCAAAACCAAAACCAAGCCAAATTTCACTCAATTTCATAACAATGTTATCCCTCCCTTGTATAGTTATTATGTACGCAAACACATAATTTTATACATACAATAATTCATAAATCCTAACTTGAAAATGCTTGACTATTTTAAAGTTTAGATGTATACTCAATCTTATGGCGTTTAAAAATGCTTTTAGAATATTATTTAATCGCTTCTCTGTCGTATGGGTACTGGCAGCGTACATTTTGGTAGTGCTGGTGTTGGTGATACCACTATCACTTTTTTTTCTATTGCCTATCGTTTCCGCTTTTGAAGACGCAGGAATTTTAACGCAAATCAATGATGCGTTTTCTATCTTATTAGATACAGGCAACATCACCTATATAGGTATCGAAATTCAATCTATTTGGCGCAATAGCCTTAAAGTTTTTAGAGAATCCCGTATGCTTACCGCCCAAATAAGTGTGGCATTTGTTATCTTTATACTTATCTTTAAATTTTTATTAGGATTTTACGAACTTGCCGTTACTAAAATTTTAGACGGCTCTATGGGCGCAAATGCAAAATTAGGCTTTATACACAGCTATATTTCTTTGTTAAGACGCTCAGTACGTTTTGTTGCCGTAAAATTATTATACACGCTTTTATACGACCTAATATTTTTCACCCTATTATACATTTTACTTGGGCTTTTTTCTTCACCCGCCACCGCCCTCATTGCTCCGTTTTTAATTACATTGTACGTTGTTATATTTGTTAGCTTACGATATGCGCTTGTAGCTTTTTGGGCACCGTTTGTAGGTATAGATAATAAAAAAATATTTAATGCTCTTGGTTTATCGATTGCCCTATTCGCTAAAAATTTTCGTCAAGTATACGGAGGATTTTTAGCACTTTGGCTACTGATTATTGCACTTAATGTATTTATCGGACTATTTACATTTGGGGTAGGCTTAATCGCTACTATCCCCATATCTATGCTTATTGTAAATATTTTAAATATGACCTTTTATTATACCCGCACAGGCAAACGTTTTTACGCAGACGATAAAATCATTACACCACCCCCTCTAAAAACAAATACTAAGGAGAATCACACATAATATGATAGGCATTATAGGCGCAATGGAAATTGAAATTGCAAGTTTGGTAGACATACTAACCGAAAAAAAAGAGATTACTGTTGGCAAACTACTCTTTACCCACGGCAAATATTCTGGCAAAGAAGTTGTTGTAGTTAAATGCGGCATAGGTAAAGTATTTGCCGCCAGTGCCGCTACGGCAATGATACTTACCTTCCCTAACATTAAATTGATAATCAATTTAGGGGTTGCAGGCGGCCTACACCCTGCGCTAAAACAAGGTGATTTTGCTGTTGCACAACATTCCGTTCAACACGATTATGACCTTACCCCCGAAGGCTTACCTATAGGCAACGTTGCAGGATATGATAATAGAAATTTTGCATGTGATAAAACAGCCGTACAAAACATGTGCAGTGTGTTAGAAGCAGAAAATTTTATACATAAAAAAGGTGTGATTGTAAGCGGCGACCAGTTTATCGCCTGTGATAAAAAAACTGCTTGGTTAAAAAAAGAATTCTCTGCCATTGCTTGCGATATGGAAACCGCTTCCATTGCCCAAGTATGCGACTTATTTAGCATTGCTTTTTTAGGTGTACGTGCTATTTCTGATAACGCATCAGAGGGTGCCGCATTAGATTTTAATGCCTTTTGCGCACAAGCCGCCAAGCGCAGCATTGCAGCAGTTAAACAATTTTTAAAAAGTATGTAATATTTGAAGAAAAATGAATTGGGGTTTTCTACATTTTTGTAGTGATTTTTAATTACAAGTGCGATTATTTGGCACAAAAATTATAGCACCGTCATAAATTTAATCCTCTAATCCAAATAGATAATCAGACGTTACACCAAAATATTGGGTAAGTTTTAGTATGGAATTTGCGGTGGGTTTACTTAAAGCATTCTCCCAAAAGCTCACAGTGCCATGGCTTATCTTCATCTCTAATGCCATACTATATTGCGAAACCTCTTTCAACAGGCACAGTTCTTTAACTCGGTCAGCAAAAATCTTTATATCAAATGTTTTCATATAAACATTCTAACTGTAAAAAGAGAAAAATGCTTACATTCTTTCTGTAGAAAGGTTACACCAACTTATGTAAGAAACCTATGTTCTAATTGTAAATACTTTGTGTGGCATTATAAAAAGATAGACAATATCTATAAAAAATAAAGTGCGGACATTGCGGACGTGTTAAAACACTTGTTTTAAAAAAGTATTTTCACTATACATGCGACTATTTTACCTGTAAATATTCAAAAAACTCCATTTAAAAAGCGCAAGCAGTTTATGTAAGGCTGTTGATTTGCTGATACCTAAAGCAACTTGTTAGATGGTCATTCACCATACCTATCGCTTGCATCCAGGCATATATAATCGTAGAGCCTACAAACTTGAAACCCCGTTTTAGAAGGTCTTTACTGATGGTGTCGCTTAGCGGAGTTTTACTAGGCCATTCTTCAAAAGACTTGAATGCATTTTTAATCACTTTGCTGTCCGTAAAATTCCATAGGTATGTAGAAAAGCTACCAAACTCTTTTTGCACCTCTAATATACGTTGGGCATTATTGATAATAGCCCTAATTTTTAATTGGTTGCGTACAATGCCGGCATTGTGCATAAGCGATTGGTATTTGGATTCATCGTATTGCGCAACGGTTGGAATATCAAAACCCTCAAACGCTTGA
>JGI990J12352_1000100_pt1 | contig 18949 bp, 15 predicted proteins | sample Intmic4MA4BA4MSA_FD_12352 | JGI IMG/M metagenome (IMG submission 12352) | reverse complement strand
ACTTATGACAGAAACAAACCCAATAACAGAAATAAATCAAGATACGCCCCATAAAAAAACATCATTAAAATTGGATAAGCATACCATCATTATTTTGTGTGTCATTGGTGCGCTACTTGCTTTTTTTGTGCTATGGAGTTTTTTTGTGTTAAACGATTACCTATATGGTTTTGAGCGGGATTTTTATTTTAGATTAAACACGTTAGATAATAACCATAGTCGAAGGTTTGCATGGATAATCACTAGGGGTGGTAACGTTTTGGTGCTATTGGGGGTATGCGTATTTTTAGTAATTTTGCGTAAAACCCGCTATGTTTTAGGTATAAAGTTTTTGGCAATTGCTGGTGTAGCTGCATTATTAAATCAGATTCTTAAAGTAATTATTGATCGCCCCCGTCCCACTTTTACGAACGCTGAAACAGCGACGTTTTCGTCCGCATATCCTAGCGGGCATTCTATAAACGCTGCGGTAATAGCCGTTGTGCTTATTTGGTTTTCTGTTACGCATCTTAAACAAAAAAAGTGGCTTGCTCTTATTGTGCCAGTAACCGTATTGGTGGCAAGTATGATTGCGCTATCTAGGGTATTTTTGGGTGTACATTATATTACCGACATTGTGGCGGGTATAACTTTAGGTGCTATAGTTAGTTTGGGCGGAATGACGTTTTTCCCTAGATGGTGGGCTTGTATCGGTAGATGGTTTGGTAAGTTTCATAAAATGCGTTACATTCATGGGTTCTTTTGGCAAAAAGAGCAAGAGGTAGATGAGATATCTACACCGCAAAAAGAAAGCAATTAAAAAATAGCCTAAAAACTCGTTTAAGTCTATTGCAAAAACCGTGTAAAAAAGTTTGCTAAAAACGTAATACCCGTGCTATAATAAAGGGGTATGAATTTAAAGAGTTTAAAAAGCGGAAGTGATATTCGTGGCACGGCCATTGCTGCACACGGCGAAGAAGTTAATTTAAGCCTAGAAGCGGTGCAGGCAATAGGCGGTGCTTTTACCGAATGGTTGGCACGCCGCACAGGTAAAAAAGAAATTTCGGTTGCAGTAGGGCACGATAGCCGTTTAACAGGCGCAGATTTTAAAGACGCTTTAATCGAAAAGTTTAAAAAGTGTGGCATTACGATTCATGACGCTGGGCTTTGTTCTACACCTAGTATGTACTGCATGACTCGCCATAAAGATACCTGTTGTGACGGTGCGATTATGATAACCGCCAGCCATCACCCTTTTCATAAAAATGGGTTAAAGTTTTTCACAAGTGCGGGTGGGCTAGAAAGCGAAGATATAGATGCTATACTAGAAATTGCCGAGCAAGGTGTAAGTTTAGCGGGCAATAAAAGTACGTTGTTTGTAAAGCCTTACGTATCTAAATATTACGCCGCAAGTTTGGTAGAGTTTGCACGTGAAAAAACGGGTGAAGAATATCCTTTACAAGGTTTTAAAATTGTATTAGATGCAGGCAACGGTGCAGGTGGTTTTTATGTAGACCATGTATTAAAGCCGCTTGGTGCAGATACCACAGGTTCTCAGTTTTTAAACCCAGATGGCAATTTTCCTAACCATGCGCCCAACCCCGAAGACGCTGCCGCCATGCAATCTATTTGCAGTTGTGTGTTAGCCAACAAGGCAGATTTAGGCATTATTTTTGATACCGATGTAGACCGTGCGGCGGTAGTGGGATGTAATGGCGAAGAGATTAACCGCAACGCTTTAATTGCACTTATGTCCGCTATATTGCTACAAGAAAAAAGTGGGGCTACTATTGTTACCGATTCGGTAACGTCAGACGGTTTAACTAAATTTATTACCGCTAGGGGCGGTACACATGTGCGCTATAAGCGGGGTTATCAAAACGTAATTGGTTTTGCCAAAAAATTGAATGCAGGGGGGCAATACACTCCTTTAGCGATTGAAACTAGCGGACACGCTGCCTTTTTAGAAAACGGCTTTTTAGATGACGGTGCTTATTTGGTAACCCGAATCCTGATAAAAATGGCACAATTAAAAAAAGAAGGCAAGGCATTACAAAGTTTAATTGCCGATTTAGAAAAACCGCTTAGCAGTTTCGAAACTCGCATTTTCTTTAAAGACGTTAAAGATTTTAAAGCGTACGGCGATACCATTATCCAAAGTTTATCCGATTACGCAGCAAAATCTTTTCAGCTAGCCAGTTCGTATGAGGGCGTTAGGGTCAATATAGATTACGCCAAAGGTTGGTTTTTATTGCGCCCTAGCGTGCATGACCCCAACATGGTACTTAATATAGAATCCGAGCTAGAGGGCGGGGTTAAGCAAATCGCCAAACTGATACACCTATACCTATCGGCATTTTCTAACCTAGATATGCCAGGGCTTAAAGCGTATGTATAAACTGTAGGCGATACAATCCATCGGCAATGCTAAATTTTTATAATCACTCATCGCTCACCAACACTAGAAACCATCATTGAAAATTAAAAACCCCAATCAATCTTTTGGGTTTTTACCTTAACTGCATGCAATTTTGTAGCAGTCAACATTCAACAAAAGGAACACATTATGGACACCACACAAAAACAGGCAATTAACGCACTTAGAGTTTTAAGTGTAGAAAGTATCGAGAGGGCAAACAGCGGTCACCCTGGTATCGCTTTGGGCGCAGCACCTACTATGTACACGCTTTTTGCAAAGCATTTACGCCACAATCCCAAAAATTTAAACTTTTTTGACCGTGACAGATTTATTCTTTCTAGCGGTCATGGCTCTGCACTTTTGTATGCGGCGTTTCATTTGTTTGGTTACGGAATTGCTAAAGAAGACCTTATGAACTTCCGCCAACTTCGTTCTCGTACACCTGGTCACCCAGAGCATGATGTTACCCCAGGGGTAGAAGTTAGCACGGGGCCTTTAGGGCAAGGTTTTGCAAATGCTGTAGGGTTTGCCGTAGCAGAGCGTATGATGGCAGCAAAATATAATAAAGAAAACGCAACCCTTATCGACCATTACACCTACGTAATGTGTGGCGATGGCGATATTCAAGAAGGTATCGTATCAGAAGCAGCAAGCCTTGCAGGCACATGGGGCTTGGGTAAACTGATTGTGTTGTACGATTCTAACGATATTACCATCGAAGGCCCTACAACCAGCACTTTTACAGAAAACGTAGGCGCAAAATTTGCCGCCATGAATTGGCACGTATTGCGTGTAGAGGACGGCAATGATGTAGAAGAAATTTCTGCCGCCATTACTTTAGCCAAAAAACAAACCGATAAGCCTACCCTTATCGAGGTTAAAACCACCATTGGTTTTGGCAGTAGCAAAGCGGGTAGTGAATCGTCGCACGGTGCGCCTTTGGGTGAAGATAGCCTTAAAGGCACCAAAAAAACTTTGGGTTGGACGGCGAAACCTTTTGAAGTACCTAACGACGTAACCGCACATTACTCAGAAGTAGTAGCGGCTTTATCTAAACATGAATCAGAATCTACAAAACGTGCCAAAGCATATAAAAACAAATACCCTGAATGTTTTGAGCAATTTCAAGCAGACGTAAAAGGTAAAGCACCCGATTTAGCCAATATGGAAGAATTTTGGCAATGGGACGCTAAGCCTATGGCAACCCGTACAGCGGGCGAAATTGCGCTTAATCGCCTAGTAGAAATTATGCCCAATCTTGTGGGCGGTTCTGCAGATTTAGGGCCAAGCAATAAAACAGTACTAAAAAATAAAGGCTTTTTCTCTAAGACTGACGCAAGCGGTAACAACATTCAATTTGGTATCCGAGAACACGCTATGGCGGCAATCTCTAACGGTATCGCCCTGCACGGCGGCTTTTGGGCATACTGCGCAACGTTTTTGGTATTTAGTGATTACCTTAAACATTCTGTACGTATGTCGTCGCTTATGGGCTTAAATGTGCTTTATATCTTTTCGCACGACTCTATTGGTGTAGGTGAAGATGGCCCTACGCATCAACCTGTAGAGCAAGTGTTACAATTTAGGTCTATCCCTGGTGTTAAAGTATTTCGTCCTGCAGACGGTACAGAAATTTCTGCGGCCTTTAGCTTGGCGTTATCCGAAAAAGGCCCTTCTTGTATCATCACTTCTAGGCAAGATTTGCCTGCCATAGACGCTACTTCTAAAGAGGCATTAAACGGTGGCTACGTGCTTGTACATTCTCAAAAAGAAATCCCTGACGCTATTTTAATGGCAAACGGGTCAGAGCTTAACCTAGCGGTAAAGGCGCAACAACAATTGCTTGCGCTTAATATTGATGCACGTGTTGTAAGCATTCCTTGTATGGAAGTGTTTGAATCTAAAACTCAAAAATATAAAGAAAGCGTAATGCCCAACGCTGTGCGTGCCCGTATTGCCATAGAGGCAGGTTCTTCTATGTCATGGCATAGATATACAGGGTTAGACGGTGCTACCATCACCATGGATAAGTTTGGGCAATCTGCACCTGCTGATACGCTATTTACTATTTATGGCTTTACCGTTGACAATGTGGTAGATACAACCAAAAAGGTAGTAAAAAATTGTGCCAAAAAAGTGGCGGATATCCCTGTAGCTAGTGTAGAAGAATAACCTTAATTAGTATATAAATTTTATACGCACCCTCATAATGCGATACAGGATAATAAGCCTTGTATCGCTTATGTTTTTAACAAAATGAATGGAATTTTAATTGATGAACACCAATAAATTACAAGACCTAAAAACCAAATACGAAGAATTATCTGTGCAAATTGCTAACCCAGAAATTATCGCAGACAATAAAACATGGACAAAGCTGGTAAAAGAGCATTCGCTTTTAGAGCCTGTTGTTGAAGCGTATGTTAAGCTGACTATGGCGCAAGGTGATTTTACCGCAGCCAAAGAAATGTTAGAATCAGAAACAGATGCAGAGATGTTAGAACTTGCCCGTGAGGAATTTGAGGGTAAAAAAGCCGAGATAGAAAGCATCACAGAGGCACTTAAAATTCTTCTTCTTCCTAAAGACCCCATGGACGAAAAGGACGTTGTGGTAGAGATTCGTGCAGGTACAGGCGGCGACGAAGCGGCGTTGTTTGCGCAAAATTTGGTACGTATGTACAAGATGTTTGCCGCACAAAACCGCTTTAGTGTAGAAGACATTGATATTAACGAAACAGAACTAGGCGGCATTAAAGAGGCAGTGTTTTCGATTTCGGGCAATGGTGCTTATGCAAAATTAAAATTTGAAAGCGGTGTACATAGGGTGCAGCGTGTGCCAGATACCGAAACGCAAGGGCGCATACATACCTCTGCGGCTACCGTGGCGGTGTTGCCCGAAGCAGAAGACGTACAGGTAGAAATTTTAGAAAAAGACCTTAAAGTAGATACGTACCGTGCAGGCGGTGCGGGCGGTCAGCACGTAAATAAAACCGAATCGGCGATACGTATCACGCACATGCCCACAGGTATTGTGGTACAATGTCAAGACGAACGTAGCCAAATGAAAAACCGTGATAAGGCAATGCGGGTTTTAAAAACTAAAATTTACGATAAAATGATGCTAGAGGCGCAAAACGCACAAAGTGCCGAGCGTAAAGCGCAAGTAGGCTCGGGCGATAGGTCAGAGCGCATACGCACATACAATTTTCCACAAGGTAGAGTTACAGACCATCGTATCGGCATGACGCTGTACTCTATAGACACCTTTATGAATGGCGACATTGGCGACATGATAGAAGCATTAAGGATAGCAGACCAAACGGCTAAACTAAACGCAGAAGCATAGCGGTTTAAAATGAGAGTTGATGTAAGCCTGATATAAAATTTGCCTTAGGTTGCTTTTTAAATGGGCATTAGTGCAAACTTTGTGTACCGTTTTGCAAATTGTATCTTTATTTTTTAGGTGCGGGTCGCAGGGGGCTGCGACCCCTACATGTGGGTCAAAAGCCAATTGCGATTAATGTAAGCAATATATTCATTGTTTCCACCAGAGTGGGGCAGTTAAAAACCAATTACGATTAATGTAAACAATACATGTGGGTTAAAAACATTTGCGATTAAAATAAACAATACATGTGGTTAAAATATGTGGTTAAAAAAATTATTTGCGATTGATTGCAACAATCTTGTAGGGGTCGCAGTCCTCTGCGACCCGCACATTATATAGGGTGTGCAACCGATAAATTGGTCGCTTTGTTGCTTGTTTAAACATAAAATTTACGCCTTTATGTTGTGTTTGTAAAATCTTATACTAAATTGGCGAACCGCAATTTGTTTTTGGCAATCCGCAACGCATTATTACTTAGGTTATTTTATCTATACATAATGTTTTAAAATTTGCGCACACTACCTTTACTACATGGAGGTAATGCGTTTATGCAAATACAAGACAACAATCAAAATTCTTGCCCCGACTGTCAAGATTTAGCGTGGGAAATGTTTAGACAAACAGGCAACTTGGGGTATTATTTACTGCATAAAGATTTAAGTTGAAAAAACGGTAGTGCTATATTTTTGTGATAACTTACCACCCTGTAATTAAAACGGGTTACGAAAATTTAGAACCAGCCCAATAAGTCTTTTGCAATAATCATGCTTTCTTTTTATGATTAATCAAACGGCCATTGTAATAAAATCTACCGATTATAAAGAGTCGGATAAACTGCTTAAACTTTTTACCGCAGAGGGAAGTGTTATTTCCGCTGTGGCAAAGGGTGTTAAGAAGTCAGGTGCAAAACTAAAAGGTGTTGCCCAAATCTTTTCGTTTGCCGAGTTTTCACTTGCTGAAAAAAATGGTTTTTACACGGTTACAGGTGCTAGCCCTATAGAAAGCTTGTACGCACTTACTGCTAACCCTACCCATTACGTTGCCGCCGCCATCATGCTAGAGGCGGTAGACCATATTGCGTCTATTAAACCTAGCCCCACTTTGTTTGTAGATTTATTAAAGGGTTTTAAAAGTATCGTGTATTCTAACATTCAAGCAGAATTTGTGGCGGCATTCTTTTTATACACCGCCTTAAAAGAGGCAGGGTATCAATCGCATAATGACACGTGGGAAAAACTTACTTTAGATACACTACCCGATTGCACGACACACCAAAGCCGTACTTACCTTACTTACGCCATAGAGGTGTTTGCCCGCTATATGGGTGTATCGTTAAAATCTGCAACGGCTCTGCAATAAAATAAATCGCTTTGTTTTTGCTTGTCATAACTTAAATAATGTGTTAGACTAGATGCGCTAAACTATTTTATCCATGATGCAACTTCTGGGTAAAAGGAAAAATTGTATGTCGACGCATGTGTTGCATCTACATAACAAAAGGAAAATTAATAATGGTTGATATTGCATCTAACAAACGTTTATTAAATAAAAACCCTAAGCTACGTGCTTTTGGCGGTGACACAAGAGGGCTTATTACTTACATTGTAAGTATGGCACTTTTTGTTTTTGGGCTTATTTTTACCATAAATAGTCATGCACGAAGGTATGACCGCTTTGTAGGAATATTATGGTATTCGACAGGTGCAGCTATGCTTATTATTTGCCACGTTACGCTGGTTTTAAGGTTGCTGGGCTTGCATGTCCCTTGGCATATAGACCTCTACATCATCTTTGCCACGTTTGGGCATTGGAGCGGTCATATGTTTAACTGGTACAATCAAGGTTGGCATTGGGATAAAATACTGCATACAGCGGCAGGCGTATTTTTTACCCTTATTGGTTTTTCTTTATTTCCTGTGTTTGCAGGCAATACCCGGGTTATCACCAAACGCAAAATTAATCCTGTAGTTATCATTATCTTTGCTATAGCTTTTACTTTGGCTACTGCCATGCTGTGGGAAGTTTTAGAGTTTTTATTAGATAGCATAACAGGGCATAATTCACAAAGATGGTGGGACGAACTACCTAGAGTATTTAACCCCTACGCTTTACCAGGCACGTTAGAATATTATTCTCACCAAGCATATTTACGTTATGGACATTTTCAGGGAAGTGGTCTGTGGGATACCATGATGGACATGATTTGGCACGGCATTGGTGCGGCTCCTGCCGCTTTGGGTATAGGCTTATGGCTTAAATATAGAACAACCGATTTAAGTGTATACATGATGAAAGAAAAAACCTTGCTAAAAGAGTTGTCTAATCTTGAAGGGGATTCTGTGGCGCAAGAATTAGAATCTTCCCTTAAAAGTGGTGGTTGCGACCACGATACTTCTTTGGAAAAAGAAGTATCGTCTGCCCGTACGGGCAGTGAACCGACAGCGGTTGCGCAAGTGCAAGATGCGATAATAGCCGAGTAGCCGTATTGGAGTATACTTATATAATAGTTTTAAAAATTTGGCTATAGTATAGGTTATTATTCAAATGATATTCGGGTCGCACGGAAGTGCAACCCCTGTAAAAAAATCGTTACATCAATTACTTGTTGGATTTTTCCCCCACTTGTAGGGGTTGCACTTCCGTGCGACCCGAACAAAATCAGGAGGCTCTAACTTTATCTAGCAAGCTCTTTTACGGCCTTTATAAAATATTCTATATCGCTAAATGTAGTATCTACACCCACGGAGGCTCTAACGATACCACTTTGTAATGTGCCCAAATATTTATGAATCAGTGGGGCGCAATGCAAGCCGCCTCGTACACAGATATCATACTGGCTAGATAAAAGTTGCGCAAACTCGCCTGAATGCATATCGCCCACATTAAAACTTATCATACCCCCCACACTAGACGGAGCCGAATACAAGCGCACTCCGTCTATTTTTTTTAACTCACTTAATGCGTACTCGCTAAGTACTCGCCCTTTATCGGCATATTCTAGCATGGCAATTTTAGACCAATTTACACCCGCTAAAGTACCTGCGATGGCAGGGGTGGGAAGCGTTCCGCTTTCTAAACTTTCTGGAAGTTCGTCAGGTTGATATAAGCTTACCGAATCTGTTCCTGTTCCGCCATAAAGTACAGGTTGGGGTTGTATGTGCGTTTGCATCGCCAATACGCCTATGCCCATAGGTGCATGTAGCCCTTTATGTGGGGCAAGTGCAAGCATATCTATGTTATCGTCTTTCATGTTAATAGGCACGTATCCGCCGCTTTGTGCAGCGTCTACAAGATACAACAAACCTTTGCGCTTGCATAAGCGTCCAATTTCTTGCACGGGGGTAACGCCACCTGTTACGTTAGAGATATGGTTGGTTACCACCATATACGTATTGGGGTTAAGCGCACTTAAAATACTGCTACTACTTACGGCTCCGCCATCATCGGGTGGCAACACACTAAGGGTAATATCGCCCTTACGTGCCAATTCATGAAGTGGGCGCAGTACGCTGTTATGCTCGTAGAGCGTGGTAATAATGTGTCCGCCTTTTTTGATATTGCCCAAAATAGCTAGGTTTAACGCATGCGTACAGTTAAGCGTAAATACGACACTTGCGCAATCTAAGCCGACAAAATAGGATACCGCCGTGCGTGCTTTATGTACAAGCCTAGCGCATTTTAAACTCATGCTATGACCGCCACGACCAGGGTTAGCAGATAAATATTTTAAAGAATTAAGCACTGCATTTTGTACGCATTCGGGCTTAAATTTGCTGGTTGCCGCATTGTCTAAATATACCATAATCTATAGCACACCTTGTAAATAATTTAATATAATATAGTATATTCAGTATTTTTCATTGGGTGCAAAAAAATGGGAAGCAATCCCTGCGCCCAATTTTACACTAAAGATAAAGGAGCCAACCGTATGTACTATATTTTTGCGTTTCGTTCTAGATCCGAAAGCATGGGTTTTTTTGATGCAGCCGTTCGCAAAGGTTTACCCTCTAAATTGATATCAACCCCAAGAGCAATTTCTATTGGTTGTGGGTTAAGCGTAAAAATTTCTGCCGCAGATGTAGGGCTTGCGTCTGGTTTATTAGACTATTGCAACTACAACACTTTTTTAGGTTTATTTTATTATAATGGCACAGAAATTGTAAGAGTAAAACAGTAGAGAAGCTTACCTTAATGTAGTGTGCTTACGGGCATAAGTGCGGCTAATGTGTGGCGGACGGCAAAATACTTTACTGCACAACTCTACAAATTTTTAATAAGTCGTATGTATAAAACTACAAAACATGTCTACACTTAGGGCGATAGAGTTTGCATTTTAAAAACTCTATCGCCTATTTTTTTAGGAGAAACCTTAAGCTGAAATTATCATGACCACTCTACATAAAAAAACTATTTTAATAAAAGCCCTAACGGTTATGCTGATTCTGTGCATTGCATTCATATTTTTAGGGTGTTTTAACCATACTAGTTCTAGTAGCGATAACCCTGTTTCTGATATTTTACGTCTGCATATTCGTGCCAACTCTAATAGTCGTGCCGACCAAGAGGTTAAACTGGTGGTGCGTGACCATGTGCTTCAGTTTTTAAAAGTAGAGCTAGAGGATACGGTAGGGGTAGAAGCCGCCATGCAAACCATGCGTCGCCTGTTGCCCCAAATTCGCCAAATATCAACCGATACATTGCTAAGGCAAGGTTTTCACTTTGCCGCCACCGCTCATGTAGATACTATATTTTTTCCAACTGTGCGTTATCAATATTATACTTTGCGGCGGGGTTATTACCGTGCTTTAATTATAGAGTTGGGTGCGGGTACAGGTAGTAATTGGTGGTGTGTAATCTATCCGCCTCTGTGTTACGTTAGCATACACGACGGGGGAAGTGGCGGTGTGCGGTATCGGTCATTTATATGGGATAGAATAAGGCGGTCTAGCTAAATGGTCTTATTACTGTGCGCTACAAGCCCTCAAACGTAACAGTGGCAAAGGCAACACTTGTTAAAGGTGGTTTGCAAAGAGCCATGTAAACTAAAATGTAAGGAAAATTTAATCTATGAAACCAAACAAAAATCTACAAACCGTTCAAGACTCTAGTAGTTTATACGATAAAAATGCGGCGCAATATTCTTATGGTGCCGCCATGCCTTTAAAAGAAGTTAAAACTTCTGCCCGTTTTGTGCTACCTGTATTATTGGTGGTGATATTATTTGCAGCGTTTGTGGTAGCAATTCTTAATATGAATGGGGCGCAGCTTGCCCATCATCAAAATGCGGCAACAGTACAATACCATGCCGCTGTAGAAAAACTGGTGGATAGCACTGCCGAGTTGCAGTTGGCAATAGGCGATGCCGCTAACTTGAATGCATCTGAGTACGTACACGACAATGCTTTATTGCTAAAGGTGTATGCACATACGGCAGCAACGCAAGCGGCATTGCAATATTATGTACAGCATGACGCTACCTCTCAGCAAGAAGGATGGGGCAAATATTATGCATTGGCACATATAGCAGCACAGTGTTTACAATTAAATGAAGCTTTATGTGTGGGCGATATAGAAAAAGCAGAATTGCATATAACGGAGCTATGTAGGGCAGCGCAAACCTTGTACCCTACACGCATTGCATAGTTACCGTAAAAAAAGAAATTCAATTTATTGCTAAAATTTTTAAAAAATCGTTTGCATTTTATTTTTTTTGGGTGTATAATAATGTTTACCAATGTATATCATTGGGGTAGTGTAGGTGTTACACCCTAGTTAAAAATTTCTCACTAAAGGAATATCTTTCAAACATGAAGAAAAAATTGATATCCATCATTGTAGCGGTAGTGCTATCTACAGCAGCTTTTTTTACACTAACAGGCTGTCATTTTGTAACCCGTGACGATACACAGCAAGCACGCCAAGTTGTGGCAGTAGTACTGCCTGGCACCGATAACGAGCGCAATATTTATAGGTTTGAGCTTATTCAATTTGTAAACCAACAATTTTCGCAATCGCAAGTGCCTCCTACTCAACAAGATATAGAATCTATACTGTATCACATGATAGACCAAGCACTTATCGAGATAGAAATCCAGCGCATGTTTGCAGAAGGTGAAATTGTATGGCGTGGTGGTAGCATGTACCGTTATGTAAATTATGCCGACCCTAACAGCCCTAGGGTGAGAGAGAACGGTGGTCCTTTTAGTGGACCTTTGTATAGTTTAACCCACCCTTTAAATAACGAAGAGCAACCCGAAGACGGTTGGGAAGCATGGGTAGATTTTTTTGACGAGAACGAATTACGCCGTGGAATTTTTGATGCGATAGACCAAGAGCTTCGCAGTATAGAAAATCAGATTTATATAGAGCGTGACCGTGAGGTTGCGGCACCCAGTGAGCCTCCTGTAGAAGAAGAGCCTGAGTTTCCGATTCGTACGCCTGACGTAACTGAAGAGCATACTCCAGAAAATTCTTTGTATATTCCGGAACTTGCCCGCAGACCAGGCATTTTAGGTGGTGCAGACCAAATTTCTTTGCAAGTGCAAGCGATGCGCCGTTTTACTACTACCATTATGCGTAACGTAGAAAATTCTATCCGAGTACATGACGAGGAAAAATTGCAGCAAGACCGTGACCGTATCAACGCATATTTTGCGGTGGCGAATATTGAGGACTTGTATTTAGCAATGCCCGAGTTGTATGCGATAGAGTTTTTGATTGGCGAAGATATGCGCAACCAGCTTAAACAGGGTAGGGTACAAGAAGCAAAATCAGAGGGTGTTGTAGTAAGCGATGCAGATGTAGTGGCTAGATTTAATGCGGCACGTGAAAGCCAAATTCATTCGTTTACCCATAATGCAGATGCATACAGTGCGGCGGTTAGCGGTAACCAACGCATTTTATGGCGTCCGACCGACCGTTATTTTTATGTAAAACACGTGTTATTGCCTTTTAGTGATGCACAAACCGACCGTCTTACTAGCTTTAGGCAACGCCCTAATATCACGCAAGCACAAATTAATGAGTTTCGTGATGTTACGCTTGTAAACGAGATGCGTATTCATCCTCGTAATGCGGCAGGTTTTCCTGATAGAAGTCAAACTTTTACGGCGCATCAAGTATTTGATATGATTCGCTCCGAAACCAATACGCACTCTGCATCTCTGCGTGACGCAGACCGCAGATTTACAGACTTTATCTATATGTTTAACACCGACCCTGGTGCGTTTACGCATGATTTAGGGTATGCTATTCCTCGTGACCCCAATATTCCTAGTGGTATGGTTCCCGAGTTTGAGGCTGGTGCGCATAGATTATTAAATGAGTACCAACCCGGTCAAGTGTTAACCGACTGGGCGGTTACCGATTTTGGTATCCATATTATGTTTTTTGCGCAAGATACTGTGGCAAACACATTGTACAGCATAAACGATTTTGAAACACCCGCCCAACATCGCACATTCCGTGAGGCGTTCTANNAAGAAATTAGACAAGAGCGTGAGCAAGTAGCTTTTGGTAGATGGGTAAACAATGTNTTGCAGGCGCAAAGAAGTCAACACCATGACAACCTATCTCGTACGTATAATAGACGTTTTAGAGATTTATACGAATAGGCTGTTTTATCTAGNTGGGTTTTATGGNTTGATAAAATCATCTTTTTAAAATCCGTGTTAAGTTTTTATGTTGCGAAGCACACCGAAGGTATAGCTTATCGCACCTGTAATTTAGGGATAATCATTAAAATAGTAGCCCCTTAAAAATCAACCTCAAAAGGAAACATTGCAACCCGATGTTTCCTTTTGCATAAAATCCTACAAAGGACTTATATTCTATGCTTTCTAAAAAAGTGCAAAATTTAACCCCCTATGTTGCAGGCGAGCAACCCAAAGGGGGCTACATAAAATTAAACACCAACGAAAACGCTCTTGCGCCCAGTAGTGCCGTGGCAGAAGCTTTGGCTACATTTAACGCCAATACTTTGCGTTTGTACCCAGACCCCGAAAGTAAAGCTTTAACCGAGGCGATTGCTAACTTGGAAGGTGTAGACCCTAAAAACATTATTTTAGGTAACGGCAGTGACGAACTTTTGGCGTTTGCTTTTTTTGCATTGTTTGAAGAAAACGTAGCTTTTGCAGATGTTACCTACAGTTTTTATCCTGTCTATGCCAACTTGTACAATTTAAAAACCAGACTTTTTGGTTTAGATAAAAATTTTAAAGTTAACCTAAACGACTATAAAGATAAATCTTTAGGGGGTATTGTAATTGCCAATCCTAATGCGCCTACAAGTTTAAGCGTACCGCACACATCGTTATTGGATTTGGTTAAAAGTGTATCGTGCAATGTATTGGTAGACGAGGCGTATATTGATTTTGCTACCGCTACAGAGTCGCTTGCCCGTGTTGCGCCTACAGTAGATAATTTGTTGGTGGTTAAAACTTTTTCTAAAAGTTATGCGTTGGCAGGTTTGCGTATTGGATATGCGGTAGGCTGCAAAGAACTGATAGAGGGTCTTAACAGGGTAAAAAATTGTTTTAACAGTTATACCATAGATAGAGTGTGTCAAGAGGTAGCGTTGGCGGCCGTGGCGGATAGGGCGCATTTTAACAAAACCATTCAAAGCATCAGAGATACTAGGCAAAAAACAATAGCCCAATTGCAAGCTTTAGGGCATCAAGTATTGCCCGCAGATGCCAACTTTATTTTTGTAAAACATAAATCTTTGCACGGAAAAGTGGTGTATGATACCTTAAAACAAAACGGCATACTTGTACGCCATTTTGCGTCTAACCCCCGCACTGCTCCTTTTGTACGTGTTACTATTGGTACGCAAAGCGAAATGGATGCATTTTTACAACAGTATCAAGCGTTGTAACATTTGACAACTATTAATCTTGTGTGGTATAATCTGTTATATGAACTATTTTATTATTAGTTTTATGATTATAGTTACGTTTGCCGCAGGTATCATTTGCCTAGCAAGCGTGATTAGGCTTGTGCGCCGCCAAATTAAGCTAATCAATTCTATTATGTTGGTAGAGTTAAAAAGTGGCAAGTGGCACTATATGGTATTTTTTGCTTTTGGGTTTGTGGCATTTCTTGTCACAGTATTTGCTTTAGTAGGCATCTTTGATAGCGAATTTATTACTTTATACAAAGCTTTTGCTATGCCTGCTTGGCAAGTGCAACTTATACTAAGTTTTTTGCTTTTTTTAATTGTTGCGGTAGAATTTTTATTTATCGTCTTATATTTTGCAAAATCGGCCGTAGTGGATAAAGGCATCTATACGGCACTTAATTATTTAGATTGGTATCATGTACACGACTACATTATAGACGAGCATAAGGGCGTGGTTATTCTTTCTACCAGTAAAGATACTTTTAATACCATTAGGGGTACCACCACACCCTTAAGGGTTACTAAAGAGGATATTCCCAAATTAAAATTTATTCTTAACAAAAACAAAAATAAGTTTAGTGCTTAGTGGGAGGCAATATGAAAAAAGACATACCCGAATTTGATAACCTTGATGAAATGCATGATGTGTACGAAGTTGCGCTTAAGCGTGAGATGGAAGAATTTGTAGAGGAAGAATCTAAGCAGCTAAGCCGTCAGCGTTTAGAACAACTTAAAGAGCAACGTACCAAAGAAAATTTGGTAGGGGAGGCGATAGACCTTATCCCTTTTGCGTGGCGCAACCCTGTACAGTTGCTGCGCAAAAAACCCAACAAGGCTCTTAAAAATATGTTTGAACTAGAAAAGACAGAAAAATAAAGGCAAGCAATTTTTATGCTTGCTTGCCATGAGTGTGTGCAGGTATTTTTTTGCAGTTGTTGCAATAGTTGAATATAAGCGATTTTTTTTGTAGGCTGTAATATTTGCGCTAATTTTAGTTGCAAGTGTTTTTTTGTAGTTGCTGTATTTTCATAATGATTTCTAGATATTATGCGGGTCGCAGAGGACTGCGACCCCTACAGGTGTGCTATAAAAAATTGCGAGTGATGTAACGCAAAATACGCATTTAACAAGAATCCAGCAAGCAATTTATGCAATAATTTGTGTGGGCAAGATAAAATCCAACGAGTAATTGATTGTAATAATTTTGTAGGGTTGGGGGGCTTATGCGAACCGCAATCCAAGCGCATAAATTAAAACCCACTACTATCATAAAGCCACATTAAATAAAGCGGCTTGTTATCTGTTTAATACAGGTAACAAGCCGCTAAGCGCAATGAATAAGTTGTCTAAGCTTTGGGTTATCTCTTATCCAAACAGTTTTTAAATTTATTTCGGTTAAAACATAAATATATTTATTTAATTGGGGGAGTTGTAACTTTTCGTGTTAATTTCTAATTATGGTTGCGGTTATTTATCATGAAAATGTAACGCTGCTTCAATTTTTTAAAACAACAACTTGCTTACCCAAATATCTGTAGCATTAAAATGTGCGCCGACATTTTCGTCCATGCCGCTACTTTCGCCTATTAAGATAATGCCGTTTTGCACGTAAATCATCGTTTTAATTTCTATGGTATTGGCGTTAAAGGTTCTAATGGGTGGTACAAGACCTCGGTGGTTAGTGCCTACGATAGATAGCGTATGAGAAGTTCTTCCGCTAAACACCGTGCCAAAATGTGTTACCATATGGCTATCAATCGCTACAAAATTGGTAAATGCCTCAATCGGTATATCGTCAACATTACGCATATCGCTATGCCCAAAGCGAGATAACATGCCTCGGTCACCCATCTGATATTCAAACACATAAAACATATCTCTGCCCGCCATCATATGGGTAGACTGTACACTGACACCCCCAAGAGGGATAGTGCGGTGGCGGTTAAAATTGTTATAAAATTCTATTAAAAAAGGAACGTTATCGGGCAATCGTCTTATCAATGCCGCATACGTGCCGTGCATGGGGGCAGGGAACACGTCCTCAATTTCATACCGGTTGATAAGCGGCAAATTCATGTTTCTAAAACTTTGTTCGGTTAAGGATTGGCGAGTCCATGTGTATACCGTTAAGACGGATTCATTAAGACCACGTACATTTGCAAACAGCCTAAATTCGTGCTGGTTAGCAAATGCCCGTACAAATTCTAAACTTAAAGCCCGTCTAAAAAAACGAGAATAGCTAAGCTCTAACTGTTCGGTTACCACATCTACACGCAACTCTCTGTAATCGTCTAACGGATTGCGATATTCTATCACTGCATGAAACTTTTCTTTTGGTGTACCTACGGCAGCCCTAAATTCGGCAAAACTGTCCACATATACATAAATAATACGTTCTCGGGTGGCTTGTAATGCATGTTCACTACGTAAGTTTACATAATGCATACGCATACCAAAGGCATTGGTGCGCACAAGCAAACTCTCGGTTTGGGTGTTTACCACCTTTAAAAAACCGTCCTCTAACATAATCACTTGTTCTAACACACCAGCATACGTGTTGTAACTTATCGGCGTACCATGTAGCGTCATTAAAATAATAAAATGCCCCACTACTTGATTGTAAAAATCATAGTCAGTAGAAGTAGTGTTGCCAAAAATAAGAATCTCTTGCTGTAGACCAAAAGCAGCCACTACCGTTTCAGTTCCGCTGCCACCCAAATTGATTTCCCAATCCAATAGCGGAGATACAGCGGTGCGTGCGTTGCGGAAAGGGTTATGCGGTGACGGAGCTTCCACGGGCGGATAGGGTGGTGCGCTTGCTTGTGACGAAGGCCCTACCCACGGCAACAAAAATATGCCTAAAAAAAGTAGCACCGTAATGCCACCTAAAATCATTAAAGTGTTTATTTGCTTTTTGGTTAATTTCATAAAAATATCCAGCCTTTGTAGGTGTTGTATATGTATACATGTATAGCACGCACGGGTATATTTGTTACAGCTAGCGCAAAATCCTACAAAAATTCTATGCAGAACTTGTAGAATTTTGGGTATTATAAAATTATATTGCAGAGTGTTGTTTTTGCTCGCACGCATTTTTTTAGAATTTTAACATATACATAATGCATGCTAGTGTTAGAGCTTACTACAGCACTCTTTAAACTTGCGGCAGGCGTTGCCGTTTTTTTGTGTGCCGTTAAACTTTTTAGTAGCTCGTTAGAAAAACATTTTTCACACAAAATGCAGCCGCTGTTTGCCCGCATGGGCAACAATCGCTATGCTGCGTTGGGGGTGGGGGCAGGCGCAACCGCTGTCATGCAATCCTCAACCGCCACCACTGTAATTACAGTTGGGTTAGTCAATGCAGGTATCTTAACTTTGTTTCAGGCAACGGCGGTTATTATGGGTGCAAACATTGGCACTACACTTACCAGCCTGATGGTTAGTCTGTCTAGTTTGCAAATTAAATACGTGTTTATGGCACTGTGTTTTGTAGGCATGGCCATTCGATTGATTGCATCATGGGGGAGCGTTGTTACTAAAGGCATGGCGCAACCTACATTAAAACAAGAACCCACAGCTTACGCAGAAAAAATTCCCGCAACTTCCAAAGGCATTATTGTTGGAAACCTTCTTATGGGTTTTGGCGGAATTTTTATAGGTTTAGAGCTTTTAACCCGTTCGTTTAGCGGCAGTACATTTTTGCAAGAATTTTTTATGAATCTATTTGCAAGTGTAACGTTTCCTTTGGCACTGATTGGGCTGGGCGCACTCTTTACGGCAATCATTCAATCTTCCTCTGCATCGGTAGCGATTTATATTGCCATGTTAAAGACAGGAATTTTAGGCTTGCCCAGTGCCATCTTTTTAACATTCGGGTCAGAAATTGGTACATGCCTTACCACACTACTCGCATCCTCAAAAGCAAATGTGGCAGCAAAGCGTGCCGCCATGGTGCATCTGTTGTTTAATGTATTTAGTGCAATTCTATTTACGGTTTTCTTTTGGACGTTCAGCCATTTTATTCTGCCCACATATATACGGATTATTCCAAACCCTGTGTGGCAGCTCTCCATTTTTCAAGTACTATACAATGTTGCAAGCGTGGCTGTTTTAATTTGGTTTATTAAACCACTTAATGCTTTGGTGTGTTTTTTAGTAAGGGATAAGGGGGTCCTGCAAAAATTCTGCAAAACCCGTCAAAATATGCCTAGAAAAAAAAAGTATAAAAAAATAAAAAAAGTTTAAAAAAGTAGTGAAAAACAGT
>JGI990J12352_1000099_pt1 | contig 18957 bp, 18 predicted proteins | sample Intmic4MA4BA4MSA_FD_12352 | JGI IMG/M metagenome (IMG submission 12352) | reverse complement strand
TCTTCTCGGGTAGCACCGTTTTCATCACGCTGATGTTTGTAGGCGATGTAGGGTGAGTACCAGTCAATAATACGTGGCGGCATGTCTGCTTCTGCTGCCAATTCTTCTACGCTATCCCTTAAATGTATGCTATACGGGGTAGCCAAAACACTATCCCACACACTAGGGCAGCACAGCAAATCGTAAATGTCATCGTATAAGTTTTCTTCATGCGGTGCATGTAATAACAATACATACGTAAAAGAGATGTACCAAAGAGCTTTTAGGTGATTATCGCACGTAGGCAGTGATACAATCGCATGCACCAACGGGTATAAATCCATTTTTTCGGGCATTACAGCACCTTTCACCAAATTGTATTGGGTAAAGAGTGGGCTAGGGTTTTGGATAAGGTGGTCGTCAAATACGCACCTAAAACAAAATAATGAATAGATAATGCTACGTTTTTTATCGAGAGTCAATTTTTTATCCGCATCTATAAGAGTGAGGCTAAGGCGAATACATTCGTCTATGCCTACTTGCTGGGCTTGGGATTCTTGTAAGCTTGTATTTGAATTTTGATTTTTCATACCCTTAGTATAGCATACTTTATTTAGATTTGCACACACTATACGCACTATGATATGTAAATCTTGCAAAAAAATAACGTCACTCGAAACCACCCAATATTGCTATAATTGTTTTAGCGATTACTGTAGCAGTTGCGCCGATAGACAATTGTCTTGCAATTGCTATGGTGATTTGCGCTATTACAGTTAATGTAAGGTTAATGATAACACAGTGCAAAAAGAGTTTAAATCAGCCAGTACTGTCATTTTTATGATAAACTCACCAGTAGTCAAAACTAGAAATTATACCTTCGGTGTGCTTCGCAACATTGAAATGTAGAGCTCCCTTAAAATAAACGGCTTAACCGAATCAATGGATTGTGCTACTCTCTTTACAGAGTACGAACTATATTAAAATTGTGTGCATACCTTAAAAGATATGCGAATACATTTTATAGGAAAGAGTGGGGCAAGTATGAAGCGACTTGCAGANATTTGTACGTTATCGGGGCATGAAGTGACAGGCTCAGATATAGCGTTAAAAGGGCATAATCCCCAAAACGTAAAGGGTGTAGAACTGGTAGTATATACGGCTGCGGTAGGCGAAGACAATTGTGAAGTAATAGAGGCTAGAAGTTTGGGGATACCCATTGTAGAGCGTGCTGCATTTTTAGGGACTATTGCCGAACATTACACCCATACGATTGCCGTATCGGGCAGCCATGGAAAAACAACCACCACCAGCATGTTGGCTAAAATTTTTGAAAATCAACCCTCTACTGTTCATATCGGGGCTGACTACCCCCAACAGAGCAAAGGCAAAACCTATTTTATTACCGAGGCATGCGAATACAAGCGCAGTTTTTTATCGCTTAAGCCCGCTTTGGCATTGGTATTAAATATAGAGTTAGACCACACCGATTATTACAAAGACTACAAAGATTATTTTAGTGCATTTTCAGCTTTTTGTAAACAAAGTAACGACGCTTTGCTTTTTGGCGACAACGATAAAATTTTTAAATGGGCGATGTTAAACGGATATACTACATTTGGGTTTTGTGCCCAAAACCACTATAGCGCACAAAATATACAGGTAACCCCTTACGCTACACACTTTGATTTTTACATACAAAAAACTTTATTGGGGCGCATAAAAATTAGTTTATTTGGCGAGTATAACGTTTTAAACGCACTGGCTGCAGCGTCGTCTTCCCATAAGGTGGGCATATCTGTAAAAGAGATTATCGACGGATTAGGGGCATTTGGCGGCGTAAGCAGACGCTTTGAATCTTTAGGGGTAGTAAATGGCACGCAAATTGTATCAGATTATGCGCACCATCCCACAGAACTCACTGCCATGTTGCAAGGCGCAAAATCTAGAGGCTATAAAGATATAAGTATAGTATTTGAGCCACATACCTATACACGCACCGCCAGTTTATACAAGGATTTTGCAGCGTCCCTAAACGTTGCTGATACGGTTTATATTATGCCTGTATATTCTGCCCGAGAAGAATATCGTGGCGAAGGGGCGGGGTATATTATAACCGATGCCATGCAAGCAAAACATCCCAACAGCTATTATATAGAGAGTTACGATACACTGTTTGCTAAACTAAACAATCAGCTATCCACCCCTAAACCCAACCGTGTAATTGTGTTTGCAGGGGCGGGCAGNATTGATGCCAAAGCACGAGAATGGGCGAATTCTNTAATAAGCACTACTTAAATTTTTAACACCGCCAAATTTTTTACGTTTTGCCGTGTACCAAAAATATAGCACTGCCAAAAAAANATCTACTATACACATTTGATGCGGGTCGCAGAGGACNNCCGACCCCTACAGAATAAAATTGGATANATAATCTCCAAAACAAAATAAAATTGGATATATAATCCCCAAAAGGGCGGCACGCTTAAACTGACCAACGTGACGGTGTTATTTTGTCACCATCACTTTGTTATCACGCTTAAGCGGTTTTTTAATACACAAAAAATATTGGTTCTAAACTTCTAACTTATCCCATAAAATAAACAGACAAATAAATTATTTTCCATTTAGGATAGGAAGGAGAAATTCATTATGACACTAGAGCCGATGCACGAAAAAATTACGCCCGCAGGACTAAAGCGGTTATGTATGCACCAAGCGGTAGTAGAGGCTAGATTGCTTACTAGCGGCGGCGTTTTAATTTCTAAGGTGTTAAGCATTGCTGCAGATTGCACAGTTAGCTCCGGTGAAGTATTTACAGGTGAAGCACGTTATAGCGGCCGTGTAAATTTTAAAGTAATTTACACGTGTACGGAAGGTAAAAATCATAGCATGGACTATAATGCCGATTTTACCGATAAAATGCTATGCGATGGCTTAAAAGCAGGTATGCGTCCTTTTGTATCGGCGCACATTTTAGATACTGATATTGTTGCCGTAGACGAGCGAGAAATTAAGTTAGCTTGTGTAGTAGAATCCGCTTTTGATGCGGTGGTAGAAGATTCTCATTCTGCCATTATATCACTAGGTGAGGGCATTTATACGCACGAAGCCCAAGTAGAACATACACGCCATGTATCGCAAACCTCTGCACCATTTACCCTTAGTGATACTGTAAACCTTAAAGGGGCAAATATATTGTTAAGTGAAGCACGGGTAGTTACTACTACCCGTACGGCTTCTTTTGATAGCATTATTATAGAAGGCAACGTATTGTGTGATTTAACCTGCGAGTTAGAAGATGGTATGATTTATTCTATCCAACACACTACGCCTTTTAAAGAAGAAATTCCTTGCAATGAGGTGCGAGACAATCACCTTATCTTAGCATCGGTAAATTTAAGCCGCCATAGTGTAACAGTAGAAAGTTCTGACGATAAACATTCTGCACTTTTAGAATTTAGCCTAGAGAGCCATGTAAAAGCGTTTGTGGCGCATGCGCAAACCGTAGTGATAGATGCTTTTAGTGTAACACATGACCTTTCTTTGATAGGCGAAGAGATTACGTTAACACAAAACAAGCATAACAGCACGTTTAGCGATAGGGTAGAGGGTGCGGTAACGTTAGACGTTGCTATGCCTGTTGCCGACCAAATTTTAGCGGTGACAGGTTCTAAATTGAATATTGCATCGGCGACTGCCAGCGAGGGACGCATCACTTATGAAGGCATTGTATCGGGCAATATCATTTACTATAGTGCCGAAAGTGACGTAAAACATTCTGTTGCCGTAGAGCTTCCTTTTTCTATTGGGGTAAACCAAGCGGCGGCAGGTGAGGGCGATTCTGTATTGGCAAAGGGCATTGTTACGTCTATGCATGCACGTATTATGCGTGGCAACGAAATTCAAATTAAAGCCGATATTGATGTAGAAATTTTGGTTAACAGTGCAACGCAGTGCTATATTGTTAAAGAAGTAACAGAGGGCGAAGAGCGCATACTGCCTACCTCCGCTTTTAGTGTGCATATTGCCAAAGAGGGAGAGAAGTTGTGGGATATTGCCAAAAGCCTAGGACTCACTCCCGAAAGTGTGTTAGAGCAAAATGCTACTTTAACGCTCCCCACGTCTGGGGGTGAGAGAGTGATGTGCTATAGGCAACGTCAATCTATTACTATGTAAGATTAAGTGTGTAGTGGCTGNCNTTTTGGGTAANCCGATTTAAAAACGTGGCAGTGTTAAATNTTTGTGGCAAATAAACGCACCTGCAATTAAAACTTACCATGAATATGAGTGATATGTAACTCTTGACAGCCTATGCTTTANNTGNTATNCTATTTNTATGCAAAGTATAGCAGTAAAATCATTCGCAAAAATCAATTTATCTCTTAACATTACAGGTGTAGCACAAGCCATGCACACGCTAGATATGATTGTAACGTCGGTAAACCTTGCCGACGTTATTGTCGTTAAAAAACAAAAACATGATAGCATAGGTGTCCGTTACTCTACACCTCTTATACAAGTAGGCAAGGATTCGGTTTCTAAAGCGGTAGCGTTATTTAAACAACAATACGGTTGTGAGGGCTTAGATATTTCTGTACAAAAAAATATTCCTTTATCGGGTGGCATGGGTGGTTCTAGTGTAGATGCAGCGGGCGTGTTGCATGCGTTAGCCACTATGTACAACACGCAAGACGTTAAAGGATTGGCGCAAATTGCTGCCCGTGTGGGGTCTGATGTGCCGTATTTATTGCAAGGTGGCTATGCCCGTGTGGGTGGCATGGGTGAAGCAGTAGAATATTTTGAATCAGATAAAGTGTTTCATATCATGGTAGCGCAACAACAAGGTAGTGGGGTGTTAAGCGGTGATGCTTACATGATGTTTGATAGGCTATATCCTACAAAAATGTATAACCCCTCTTGCAACGATAGGCTGCAAAAGGGGCTGACGGGCAGTAGCGCATTTAAAGAATGGAACGAACTAGCCAACGCACTTACTTTGCCAAGCATAAAGTTAGATAATTCTATCGGAAAAATTTTGGGCTACCTACATGAAAGTAGCGGTAATCTAAAAGCAATGATGACAGGTTCGGGTTCGTGCTGTGTAGGGTTTTATAAAACTGCGCAAGAGGCACACAATGCCGTGGATTTTATAAAATCAAAAGCCTGTGCAGGTAAACACATTGATGTTACTGCACTACAAACACAAAATTATGGCATGAAGATTGTGTAAAATACAACACCGCCAAAATTAGATATCGCTTTTTCTGGGCATTACCATAGGGCTATCTTTGCTACGCAGTACTTGTATAACCGATTTAAGTTCATAATAATTGCAGGCTGGTGATAGAATCTTTTTATCTAAATAACGTTTTTGGCAATGTCCGCAATTTACGGCTTGCAAATCTTTTTCGTCGATAAAAATAAAATGCTGTACAAAATATCTGCAACTACGGCAATAATTTTGTGTAGGGGTTTCTGTTTGCATGGAATAAATTCTCCTTCTAATACTATAATCACTTTTTATGTGAAATTCAACTATATTATCACATTTTATATGATAATATATTTATGGAATATTTTTCTAACATATTATCTAGTCTTCTTGCAGAAAAGGCTTTAACGCAACAAGAATTATGTAAGAAATTAAATTTTAGTAAAAACCAAATGCATTATTGGGTTAAGAATAAGGCAGAGCCAGACTTGGAATCGCTTGTTAAATTAGCACGTTATTTTGACGTTACAGTTGATTATCTTTTAGGCTTAGAGGACGAGTTTGGTAATAAAGTTTAAAACAATACGTTCAATATGAACGTCTTTAATAAGGTTGGTTCATTTTGAACCATGATGTCAATAGTATGAGTGCATCATTTGCTAAAAAATTAAAAGAAGAGCGAGAAAAATATGCTAAGTTAACTGTACGTCAAATGGCGGAGCTTTTGGGCATCCCCATAGAAACGTATCGCAATTATGAATCGGTTGGGGTTCGTCATCGAGAACCTGATTTAGATATGTTGCTTAAAATAGCCCGTGTGTTAGAGGTTTCGATAGATTATCTACTAGGCAACGAGAAAAATTTACACACTTTCTAGCAACATTTTATCGGCAACCAATGCAATAAATTCTCCATTGGTGGGTTTTTCGTTATGCGAGTATACTCTAATACCAAATAGACTGTTGATGTTTTCTATCTTGCCACGGTTCCACGCAACTTCTATGGCATGGCGTATNGCACGNTCTACTTTAGAAGCACTGGTATTAAAACTTTCGGCAACTTCGGGGTAAAGACGTTTGGTAATGTTGTTGATNATTTCGGGATTATCAATNGCCATTTTAATCGCNTCACGTAAAAAATGGTACCCTTTAATATGGGCAGGAATGCCTACGGTAATAAAAATATTGCTAATTTTTTCGTCTAAAGCACTGCGCACCAATTTTTGTTGCGGAAGTGGGCGAGCTTTAACACCGATAGGTTCTACAGGGTTAAGCACTTCTTTTACACGTTCTAGCACGTTAGGTAACGATACGGGCTTGTTCATGTAATAATCTGCACCCAATTGCATCGCTTTATGTATAAAAGTATCTTGACTTAGGGCAGAAATCACAATAATTTTACATGACCCTTTTTCAATACGTTCTAGTACCGAAAAACCGTCCATCTGCGGCATAACCAAATCCAATAGCATGATGTCAGGTTTTAGGCTAGCAAATATTTCGATTGCCTTTGCGCCGTTTTCGGCAACAGCTACTACTTCGTAACTGTTTTGGTTTTCAAAAAAGTTACGCATGTCTTTTACGTATTCTTCCGAATCGTCCACTATCATAATTCTTGTTTTCATAACAAAATCTCCTGTAATTTGGCTTTTTTTCGCCAACAAATACAGCGTACCACAAAATAACCGCCAAACTGTCAAATTCGGCTTTACGATTTTTGTAGCAAAAAAGGAAAAATGGGGGTATTTATGCGCAATCGTACGAAACATGTCGAAAGGGGCGATTGTTTGAAAGTAACATCGCCTAAACTATGCTTTTTTTGGAGATTTTTTGAGTATTTTTGTATGCACTTACGCATACATCCAATCCATGTATAAACCGTATCCTCGGCTTGGATCAGATACAAATACATGCGTAACCGCACCTACCAACTTGCCGTCTTGTACAATGGGGCTACCGCTCATGCCTTGTACAATGCCGCCCGTGCTATTTAAAAGACGTTTATCCACCACTTTAATCACTATCCCTTTTTCGTTGGCGGTATTTTGGGGGTTCAGTTTTATAATTTCTATATCAAACCATTCGGGTGTATCGTTTATAGTAGCTACAATTTGTGCTTTTCCTGTGCGTACGTTATGCCTACTGGCAATTTCAATTTCAGTTAGGGGAGGTAAAGTATTAAGCTTTCCGTACACACCAAAGCGGGTGTTGTCTACTACAGCTCCTGAGGGTACGCCACTACTAAATACGCCACGCAATTCTCCAGGGTTGCCTTTTAACCCTTTGTGGTAACCCACAATACTGCAATCAAATACTTTGCCGCCGTTTGCAGGAATAAGATTACCATCGTTTGAAGCATGGATAGGATGCCCTAGGCTTGCAAACCCCCCACATTTTTTTATATAACTAACGGTGCCTACACCTTCGGCATACTCTTTGGTTACTATACCTAACTTATATATATCGGTGTAGCGTTCCATTACAGGATACACGGTAAGCANTTTTTCTTTACCGCCTCTTAATACCTTAATGTCTGCTGCTCCGCCTTTATGCGCATAGCTTTCTAATGCGTTTTGNAAATCTTGCAGAGTTATAATTTTTTGCCCGTAAAATGCGGTAATAATGTCNCCTANGTCTATGCCATTATCNGGTAAAACTTTTCCGTAATGCGTTTCAACAGGGCATAATTCGGTTACAATCAATCCATCTGCTTTTACCGATAAACCAATAGCCATGCCNCCAAGATATGCTGTTCTGGGCGTGTTTTCTAACTTAGCAGAAACCGATTTTATNGGNAATACGCCCAACAATTTAAAACTTAAACATTCTTCTTCTTTATCGTAGTCGTACGTAATAATGCCTTGTGGTGTGGCAGAAACTAAATCGGACGGGGTTAAAATAATGTTGTTAGGAATCGCTTGTATTTTAGCAATAGGTACAAGCAAAAAATGTGCGCTTATGGTTAAACCTATAAGCAACAACGCAAGACAGATGAAGATGAAATTGTTAAACCGTTTTAGACTCATGCAAAGGTTAGTATGGGTAGGATTGATTTAAAAAATACACGCACAGCAATAGACAAGCATAAAACAATATGGTATAGTAAAGGGGTGAAGGCTACAAAAGCAAAAATAATACTAAAGCTATTGCAAGAAAGATATCCAGATGCAACGTGTGAGTTAAATTTTACCACGCACTATGAATTACTGATTGCAGTGATTTTAAGTGCGCAATGCACCGATAAAAGGGTAAACAGTGTTACTAAAGAGTTGTTTAAGGTTGCCAATACGCCTACAGCCATGATAACTTTGGGGCAAGAAGCGTTAGAAAAAATCATTTATTCATGTGGTTTTTATCGACAAAAAGCAAAAAATATTATCAGTGCCAGTTTAGATATTTTGCAACAACATGATGGCGTTGTGCCAAATACATTTGATTCGTTGATTGGATTGGCAGGGGTAGGGCGTAAAACGGCCAACGTTATGATGGGCGTTGCGTTTGGAAGTATGGACGCTATCGCTGTAGATACGCACGTGTTTCGGGTAAGTCGGCGGCTAGGTTTGGCAAGTGGCGATACGCCCGAAAAGGTAGAAAAAGAGTTGGTGCAACTGTTTGGCGATAGCGGAAGCATTGCGCATCATCTGCTCATTTTTCATGGACGGTATGGTTGCAAAAGTCAACGCCCCGAGTGTGAGGAGTGCGTAGTGCAAGCTTATTGCACACAGTTTTCATAAACGGCAACATGCAACATCAATCTATTAAACAATTACGTAAGGAGAACAAATTATGTTTATCGATAAAGTTAAAATATTTATAAAATCGGGTGACGGCGGCAATGGCACGGTATCGTTTTATACCGAAAAATACATCTCTAACGGTGGGCCCGATGGTGGCGATGGTGGCGATGGCGGCGATATTGTTTTTATGTCAGACGACCGTAAAACCAGTTTAGGTGATTTTAGAACTAATTCTAAATATAAGGCCGAACCTGGTGGCAGGGGTGAGTCTAGTTTTTGTCATGGAAAATCAGGTAAAGATTTGGTTATCGTAGTGCCTCGTGGTACGATTGTGCGTGACGAAGAAACGGGCGGAATTTTAGCAGATTTGTTTGATGATAACGCTAGCATTGTGGCACTTAAAGGTGGCAGGGGCGGTAAAGGTAACGCTAGGTTTAAATCTAGCCGACGTCAAGCACCCAGCTTTGCACAAAATGGCGTACGTATAGAGCCTCGTGCAGTAATACTAGAACTTAAAACTATTGCAGACGTAGGGCTTGTTGGGCTACCCAACGTGGGCAAAAGTACACTGCTTAGCGTGGTTTCTGCCGCACGCCCTAAAATTGCCAATTATCACTTTACTACACTTAGCCCTAATTTAGGGGTGGCAAATTATCATGGCAATCACTTTACAGTTGCCGATATTCCTGGGCTTATAGAGGGTGCAGCAGACGGATTGGGTTTAGGGCATAACTTTTTACGTCATATCGAGCGTACCCGTCTCATTGTGCATGTGGTAGATATCAGCGGTATAGAGGGTAGAGACCCTGTACAAGATTTTAAAACCATCAACGAAGAACTTAAAGCGTACAGCCCTGTGCTAGCATCTGCGCCACAAATTGTTGCGCTTAATAAATCCGATTTATTGCAAGACGATACAGCGGTAAAGAACTTTATTAAAAAAACCAAAACCAACCCTATTCTCATTAGTGGTGCTAGTGTACAAGGCATTCAAGACCTCTTAAAAGCAGTGCATGAAAAACTGCAAACGTTGCCTCCGCTTGCGCCGCTTGAATTTGAGCCCTTTGAATATCCCGACCGTGACACCAGTCAGTTTGAGATTATTAAAACAGAAGAAGGATATGAAATTTGCGGCGGCATGATAGACGAATTAAGCCGTAATGTAGTACTTGACAATCCAGACAGCTTACGCTTTTTTCAAAAAAGTCTTAAAAATAGAGGCGTGTTTAAAGCTCTTAGAAAAGCAGGTGTTAAAGAGGGCGAGCACGTACAGATTATGGATATTGAGTTTGAATATTACGATTAAATAAAAAATTCAAATGTATTGCTTGCTTTACATTTTAATCACGAATTTTCAAATAATGTGCGGGTCGCAGAGGGCTGCCACCCCTACATGTGGGTTAAAAACTCATTGCGATTGATTGTAACAATTTTGTGTGGGTCGCACTATATGGATGAGAGAAAAACCAACGAAATGTTGTAGGGGTCGCAGTCCCCTGCGACCCGCACCACTGAAAAAAAATCATATTAAAATCTAACCTAAAAACTTAACACGACCAAATTTATGGTTTGCCTTACATTTTTACTAAAGGATACAGATAGGTATTTATGCTACATTACATCAAAGGAATTATAACCGAATTAGCCGAATCGTATGCCATTATAGAATCTAATGGCATAGGGTATGAGTGCGGAGTATCTAACCAAACCTTAGCGAATTTGCGTGTGGGCGATTCAGCAAAGCTTTTTACCTATATGGCAGTGCGTGAAGATGACGTAAGCTTATACGGCTTTTTAGAAAAGCACGAGAAGAGTTTATTTTTAAAATTGTTATCAATATCGGGCGTGGGTGCAAAGGTTGCGTTGAGTATATTGTCGGGTTTAAGTGCTACTAATTTAATTTCTGCTGTTGCTTGTGGCGATGTAGCAAGTTTATGTGGCATTAAAGGCATAGGTAAAAAAACTGCCGAACGCTTAATTTTAGAGCTTAAAGATAAGATAGGGGACGAGTTTGCGATTCTTCCTGCTTCTCATGGCGAGAGTTCGCTTATAATAAGGGATACTTTGCACGCAGTAGCACATGATGCCATTGCCGCACTGGTGTCGTTAGGATATTCTAAAACAGAAGCAGCGCAAGCTGTGGCAAAAGTAGGCGATGTAGAGAGTTTATCGGTGGAGGAGATTATTTTAAAAGCTTTAAAAGGGTAATGTTTTACCGTGTTTATGTAACACCTTTTTAAGCTTTAGAAGAACATCATTATGCAAGAAGAAAGATTTATAAGTAACCTGCAAACGTTTGGCGATAAAGAGCCAGAAGTTTCTTTGCGCCCGAAAGCTTTAGAAGAATACATCGGGCAAGAGCAAATTAAGTCTAATTTAAACGTATACATAAAGGCCGCTAAGGTACGAGAAGAAGCGTTAGATCACGTACTGTTATACGGTCCTCCAGGTTTGGGTAAAACTACACTCAGCCATATTATTGCCTTAGAATTGGGCGTTAATTTTAGGGTGACTAGTGGGCCAGCAGTAGAGCGGGCGGCGGATTTGGTGGCGATTCTTACCAATTTAGGCGAACGAGATGTTTTATTTATAGACGAAATTCATCGTCTTAATCGAACAGTAGAAGAAATTTTGTATCCTGCACTAGAGGATAATCACGTAGATATTATCATTGGCAAAGGGCCTTCTGCCCGCACCATGCGTATTCCTTTAAAGCCTTTCACTTTGGTGGGTGCAACCACCAGGGCGGGGCAACTTACAGGNCCGCTTAGGGATAGGTTTGGCATTATAGAGCGGTTAGAGTTGTATACGCCCGACCAGCTTAAAATTATCGTNAANCGCAGCAGNAGNATTTTGGGTATCGATATAGANGATGCCGCAAGCTTAGAAGTTGCCAAACGCAGTAGAGGAACGCCCCGTATCGCCAACCGTATGCTGCGGCGCATTCGAGATTTTGCTCTTGTACAAAACAAAGATACGATAGATTCACAGTTAGCAGATTATGCGCTAGGGTTTATGGACATTGACAAAATTGGGCTAGATAGCACAGACCGTAAAATTTTAAACACTTTGATTGGCAAGTACAACGGTGGGCCTGTAGGCTTAGAAACCCTAGCTTCTAGCGCAGGAGAAGAAAGTATCACCATCGAGGACGCCATAGAGCCGTTTTTAATGCAACTAGGCTTTATCGCCCGTAGCCCAAGAGGTAGAATTGCAACACCATTGGCATATGCACACCTAGGGTTAACACCGCCCTCTCACATTGCTAATCAAGACGACAAGTAATACTGGTATCGTAGCCACTCATAGAAGCGGACATCTTGTCGTCTACATTATATACACTACATCTATTATAAAGGAAAAACAAAAAACCATGCAAAAAAAAGATTTTTATTATGACCTACCCGAACATCTTATCGCACAAACGCCCATCGAGCCTCGTGATTCGGCAAGAATGTTGGTATACAACCGTGCCACGCAAAGCATTGAGGACAAGCATTTTTATAACGTGTTAGAGTATTTAAAATCGGGCGATGTTATGGTAGTTAATAAAACCAAAGTTTTACCCGCTAGAATTTATGGCACTAAAGTAGATGCAAAAACGGGAGAAGCTACAGGTGCAAAAATAGAGTTCTTGTTACACAAACGCCAATCCAACACCGAATGGGAAACGCTTGCAGGCCCTGCAAAACGGGCAAAAATTGGCGATACCATTTATTTTTGCGATAAACTTACAGCAACCGTAAAAGGCGAAGCAGAAGGGGGATTGCGTAACTTAGAGTTTCATTTTGAAGGTGTCTTTGAAGAAATTTTAGACGAAATTGGCGAAACTCCGTTGCCTCACTATATTAAAGAAAAACTAGAAAATCTTGCACGCTACCAAACCGTATATGCCTCAGACGCAGCAGCAGGTTCTGCCGCTGCACCTACAGCAGGCTTGCATTTCACACCTGAACTTATCCAAAAAATCAAAGATAAGGGCGTTCATTTTGTAGAAATTTTGTTGCATGTGGGCATTGGTACGTTTCGTCCTGTTAAAGAAGACGACGTAACCAAACATAAAATGCATGCCGAATATTATGAGGTAGATACCGAGGCAGCAAACATTATCAATGCCGCTAAAAAAGAGGGCAGACGGGTAGTGGCAGTAGGCACAACCAGCGTACGCACCTTAGAGAGCGTTGCAGACGATAAAGGCTTTGTAAAAGCACAAACGGGCGAAACCGACATATATATTTACCCCCCTTACCAATACAAAGCAGTAGATGCACTTATTACCAATTTTCACTTGCCCGAATCTACTCTTGTAATGCTAGTATCTGCACTACTAGGCAGAGAAAAAACTTTAGAAATCTATAAACATGCCGTAGACAATGCGTATCGTTTTTTCAGCTTCGGCGATGCATGCTTATTTTTGTAAACCAACACTTATTTTTGCAGACTATTATTTATTTTTACAAACAATGGCTTATAGCAGTATGACAAATTACTATACTGTTTACAACTAACCTTAAGTATCTTTTTTTGGCAAAACCTATGTTAACAATTTGACATAATTAAAACATTATGATACAATACTCTAGACTTAAATGAAATTAGGCATCTCAACAAGTTCATTTTTTAACCGTATCAACACGGAATCCAGCTTTGACATCATTAGGCAGATGCATATTGATAACTTGTTGGTATCGCTTACTACATTTTCTGAGTATGAGCGACGTTTTGTAGATGCATTGATTCCACGCAAAGGTAACCTTGGTGTTTTGGCAGTACGTCCCGAGGGTGGTCAATTCGAGCCTGAACTTTTTTCTACCAATGCCCGTGTACGTGCAGACGCCGAGGTGTTTTTTAAAAAAGTGTGTGCAGCTTGCCAAACGCTAGGTGCACGCTACTATGTATTCACAGGGCCCGTAAGGCTTAAGCGTCGCAATTATGAGTTCGATTTTGTGCGCCTAGGTGACCGTATCAATCAATTATGTGAGATTGCCCGTAGCTTTGGTATTGTATTATGTTATCAAAATCTTTTTTATTCTTATGCAAATGAGCCTGACTTTTTTAGAAACATAATAAAGCATTGTCCCCCTTTGATGTGCGCACTAGACCTTAAGCATGCCGCACTCAGCGGGATAGAACCGATAAAATTTATTGAAGCGTTTGCTGACCGTACTGCAATCATACAATTATGCGATATGAAAAAAGATTTAACGACAGCATTGCCAGGTGAGGGAAAATTTAATTTTGATAAGTTTTTTGCCGAACTGCTCAAGCGCAAGGTAAGTGCCAATTTAATGCTAGAGGCAAACAGCCGTGATTATCAAGATTTAAATGCACTAAAATCATCGTATGATTATATAGCTGCATTATGGATGCGGGCAAAAGGATAGGCGTAAACTTAATAAAACGCATTCAACATTTAAAATTCAACTCAAATTATGTTGACTTGTTACGATTCGTTTTCTATAATAGAGTAGATTTATATAACCATGATTACATTTCACTTGTTAAACAATAAACAATGTATATAAAACAAAATTTAGGAGATTCAACCAACCATTATGAACAAAAAAACCTTAAAAGACGTAAACGTAAAAGGTAAACGTGTATTTGTACGTTCGGACTTCAATGTCCCTCAAGATAAAGCGACAGGCGCAATCACAGACGAAAACCGTATCGTAGGTGCACTTCCTACTATTCAGTATTTATTAGAAAATGGTGCAAAAGTGATACTTTCTTCTCACTTAGGTCGTCCTAAAGGCGGTTTTGATGCCAAATATTCGCTTAAACCCGTTGCGGATAGGCTTAATCAATTGTTAGGCAATAAAGTTACGCTGGCAGCAGACGTTATTGGTGACGATGCAAAAGCTAAAGTTGCGGCATTAAAAGAAGGTGAAGCTGTATTATTAGAAAATGTACGTTTCCATGCAGAAGAAGAAAAAAATGACCCTGCATTCTCTAAACAACTGGCAGAGTTTGCTGATATTTTTGTAAATGACGCATTTGGTACGGCACACCGTGCGCACGCATCGACCGCAGGTATTGCAGCTTTCGTTAAGGAAAGTGTTTCAGGATTTTTGATTCAAAAAGAAATCGATATCATGGGTGGCGCACTATCTAAACCTGCTCGTCCTTTTGTTGCCATCTTAGGCGGTGCTAAAGTATCGGATAAAATTGGTGTTATCAACAACCTAATCGAAAAAGTAGACGCTATCATCATTGGTGGTGCTATGGCATATACGTTTATCACAGCACAAGGTGGCAAAGTAGGTGCGTCTAGAGTAGAAGCCGATAAAGTAGATTTGGCAAAAGAATTGTTAGCCAAAGCAAGCGCAAAAGGTGTTAAACTCTATCTACCCACAGACCACATTGTAGCCACTGAATTTGCAGCAGATGCAAAAGCAGAAGCAACTAAAGGCGTAGAAATTGCAGACGGTTGGATGGGCTTAGACATTGGGCCTGTAACCCAAAAACAATATGCTGACGTGATTCAATCGGCCAAAACTGTTATTTGGAATGGCCCCATGGGCGTGTTTGAGATGGAACAATTTGCAAACGGTACCAAAGCTGTAGCGCAAAGCTTAGCGGATAACAAAGATGCCATTACCATTATTGGCGGTGGCGATTCTGCGGCAGCAGTAGAACAGCTTGGATTTGCAGACCGTGTAACACACATTTCTACAGGTGGCGGCGCAAGCTTAGAATACCTAGAAGGTAAAATTTTACCTGGTATTGATGTATTAAGCGACAAGTAAAAAGCATGGCACAAAGCAGGAAGTTAACAGCTTTTTATACTTTTGTAGGGGTGGATTACTAATCCATCGCAACCTAATTTTATAGGAGTAAACCATCATGAAAACCATTAAAATCAGTCTTACGCTAGCGGAAAATGTTAAAAACTTTGTAAATATCGTTAGCAAATATGCTTACGATATAGACCTTAGAAGCGGACGTTTTGTAATTGATGCAAAATCGCTATTAGGCATTTTCAGTTTAGATTTATCTAAACCTTTACTTTTAGAAGTGCATTCCGAAAATTGTGCAGACCTAGAAAAAGACTTAGAAAAATTTATTGTAGAGTAGAATAAAAGCAGTACAATGTACGGTTGTATCATACATTGTATCAGCCTGTCGANAAAGTCCATTTTTTAAAAGCAACATAATAAGTTAAAACGCAAATAAGAGTGTTATGCAAGTTATGTTTCTTAAAAAAAGGGNTTTTCAACACCTTGATACAATGTATACATACCATACATTGTATTTTGTTTTTNTGCGAGATAAAACAGTATGAAAAAATCACTTTTTGANATCATGGAAGCCAGTGATGATAGCACGATAGATTTTGAAAAAGCTTGCTATGATCTTATCCACACCAGATATATTTTGGCGGATAAAAAAATCTCTGGGCTTTTGCAGCAAATTGCAAAAAATAAAAATCTGTATGCATTGATTGCCAACTGCATGCAGGATTTTGATTTTAAATCTGTTTTTAATCAAGCAAAAGCTGCAGGTGGAGANGGNAGAGCGTTNGTTTTACCCACAGAGTGTAAAAAAATTATCGCATTTGTGTTTTGCTTATTACTTTCTTTTGANACCAACCAAACAGACTTTAAAAAATTTTTACATACGTTTTATCATAGTGTAGAAGGGCCTAATGCCGAGTTTGAAAAATTTGCGCACCANGTAATTGTACCGTTTTGCGCCTCTGTTTTTAAAGCNTATTTTCAAGAAGCGGAAACTCCTNCTTCAGAATATGCTCAACCTGCTCCTGCTAGCGNACCCCTTGTTACAAATAGCCTAGTGCCCACACAGCACACCACGCAAGAGCATCANNTTAGTCCAACAACCCTCNCGCAAGAATATGCTACAACAACCGACTATGGCACGATTGCTAATGTAACCCAAGATATTACAGAACCTTATCTGCAAGATGCCGCCACTTACATAGATACTAGTTTGGACGCACTAGCGATTCAATCATTGGGTATATGCGCACGAGAGATTATCGGTATTGTTTCTAGAGATTCCACGCTTGCTATGGTCGACCGTGAAGAACTTTTGCTTGTATGTGAAGCATTTGAGCAAGCAATTTCTTTGGCTGCTGCTAAGCCGATTCGCACCATGTATATTGCACTTAAATATACCGTGCGCTGCTCACCATTGGTGCGCCAATTAGAAATTCANTGTGACGATTTAGAAAGACTCATGCAAGANTACGGATTAGATTAAAAAAAGGTCANTTCCATAAAATCATTGTAATAGCAATAATTTTTTGNTANNTACACCGCAAAAAAAAGAGCAACCTGTATAAAATNTATGTNTTTTACAAACTCTATGTAAATGCATAACGTTTATAAATCAAAAAAAATGAAAGCAAGTGTTATAATTATCATTACAGCACTTGTTTTTCTTTTATTATTGCCACAAGTGGGTATTGCAGTAGCAGATTCTAACTTGTTAGAGCATGATGCCAACCAAAACTTTATCTACAGTGAAGAAGAAGGGCAAGTAGATGCCGAGAGTGGTATGGATGAGCAAACTCACCCGCAAGAAAATTCTGACACACAAACACTTAGTTCAGAATCTGAAAAAAAGGAATTCATCAAATGGATAGATTTAAACGCAGACGTAAAATCACTAAAATTGGTGCTGGCACTTTGTAAAGAATACCAAAAAAAGGATATTAAGCTAGAATTTAGTGAAGTTTTGGCATACTTAGCAATTAAAAATGGCAATAAATTTTGTGGCAATTCAACCCAAAAATTCCTAAAAAAAATGCGCACCCATATAGACAATGGAGGCACTATAAACGAATTATGTAAGGACAATAAGTATTATACGTATTATGTAGATAGCTATAAAGCTATTTTTGATGGTATAGTGGGTGAATTCAAGCGCAAGGGGAGTGATACAGTAGAATACGGTGTAAGCGGCTATTTTCCTCTAGCGCAAGGTTTTTGGTATAATCATTATGACGATTTTGGTGCAAGCAGAGGGTATGGTTACAGGCGTCGCCATCTAGGGCATGATTTTATGGGCGGCGTAGGCACACCCATCATTGCCATGGAGGGCGGTACGGTTACAGAATTAGGTTGGAATCGCTATGGAGGCTGGCGGGTAGGAATACGCTCGCACGATACCAAACGCTATTATTACTACGCACATTTGCGTAAAGACAAGCCTTTCGCCGTTAATTTAAAGCAAGGTGATGTGGTAGAGGCAGGGCAAGTAATCGGCTTTTTGGGTAATACAGGCTATTCTATTAAAGAAAACGTTAATTTAAAAACGGGCAAGCCACATTTACACGCAGGTCTACAAATCATATTTGATAAATCTCAAGAAAAAGGCGCAAAGGAAATCTGGGTAGACCTTTACGCCATCTCTAGCTTTTTATCCGACTATCGTGCCAAAGTAATAAAAGACCCCGACACTAAAGAATGGACATCCACCACAATTAATCAGCCCATAGCAAAAGAAATATGCCCGCTAAACCAACTTAAAGAATTTATTAAACGCTAACAAGCTCATGTACAAAAAAGGCTCTAAATTGAAAGTTTTGAATTTTGCAGTGCTAAATTTTTTTGGAATACAAAATTTCACGATGATAAGTGCTATCCTTACTAGAAATTATCATTAATATTCAGCTTTTTTTGAGGGTAGCATGGGAGATACTATCCTTACAAGCAGAGGGAAATCCCCAGGTTATGGATTGCACAGGTGTGCAACTTCTACAGATAGGTTGAAAAGCAATTACAATTGATGTAATCATATTGTGCAATCCGCATTGCCGTGCGCCCCGCACAATATCTAAAAATTATCAATTTTAATGATGTTATCTAGTTGTAGGTGAGTTATCATAAAAATTTAAACTTGCTTTAAATTTTGCGGCTAACTGAAATTGTAAATAGGCATCACCATGAAAATACAGCACCTTTACAAAATAACTATTTGTTACCTTTGCTTTGATTATGTGTTTTGCATAGCATTTGACAGTTGTTTATATCGACCGCTCCACTCTTGCTCCATGCGGTTA